>Ga0302212_1000189_pt1 | contig 29005 bp, 28 predicted proteins | sample II_Fen_N1_1_FD_200235 | JGI IMG/M metagenome (GOLD analysis project Ga0302212, IMG submission 200235) | Peat permafrost microbial communities from Stordalen Mire near Abisko, Sweden - II_Fen_N1_2 | ecosystem: Environmental > Terrestrial > Soil > Wetlands > Permafrost | place: Sweden: Abisko...
CCGAACTGGATAAAAACATAATCTCCCGGTTGCAGTTGATCACGAAGTTTCACCCATATTTCTTTGTAAAACGACTTCGAACTTCGACCATTCTTAGCCGCATTCTTTAAAGTCACACTATCCGATAGCAAAGCCGGGAATAACTGGCACCAACCTCGTTGCTCTTTTTCTCCGCTGTATTTTATTGTATCATAATCCGCCATGGTGGAATCGCCAATGGTAAATATCCGGACTTTTGCCTGACTAAAACTGAATGAAAGTAAGAAAACGATAATATATTTGATTTTCATAATAAAATATAATTTATAAATAGGGTCTGTCTACTGACAGATCGTGAATTATTTTGCAGGATTCCAGTGGTCGTAACCGCCCAATACATTCTCAAGGGTGTATTCGTCCGCTTGCGTGGCATTGAGCACTTTTGACCAGATCCGGCCCGAAGTATCCGCACCTTCACCGGTGTTGTTGTATTCCATGTACCGGGCAGTTTTTTCGTTCGCAGCATTTTTCCAGTTGTCCCATCCAATTGCCCTGATTCCTTTGGGAAGTTGACAATTCATAAACACAGTCATGGCATATGCCCGCCATGGCCTGCCTAAATACACGGCATGGATGCTATCTGACAACATTACGTTACACTTGTTGAAAATATATCCATATTGAATATTTTCAGGGGTACTTGCAGCGGTGATATACGAATTCCGTTTGCACAGGATGGTGCATTTCTCGAACCAAACCGTTGATGGACCAAATATAAAGTCGGTGGTTCCTTCGATAATACAATTCTCGAAATACTGACGGGCATTTTGTTTTCCGGTATACACGGTGTCCTGATTCCCTAGAAACCGGCAGTTTACGAAGACTGCCCTGTCACCCTCCACATGAAGTGCCACTGCCTGTCCCAATGGTGCTGCCGTATTTTCGACCGTCAGATTTTCGAGCCTGATATCCGTGCCGCTGATTTTCAAAGTATAGGTTTTGAATGTCCCCATGTTGTTTATTTTAGCATGATCGTCGTAGTTAATAATGGTCTGATCCCGATCCTCTCCTATCAACAGGACATTGCAAATATGGGAAGGGATTTCAAGTTTTTCTTTGTAGATTCCTTTTTTAATATAAATGGTAACCATTCCAGCCGGATTAAATGCCCTGACAGAATCAATGGCCTGTTGAATATTTCTGAAATTGCCTGTGCCATTCCTGTCCACAACAATATAATTTTGTGGCTGTGAATGGGCAGCTAAACTTATCAAAACAAATAAGAAGATTACTGCCCGTTTCATTCGATTAGTAAGAAATGAAACTTTCATGGTTCGTTGAATCAACTATTTTTTTAATAATACACTGACCATGATAAAGGGTGAAACTGCTTTAGCATCATTGGTTCTCTTTGGTTCTGAAACATAATACTGATAACTGCCATCCCGATACCGGGGTTCTCCTCCCAGACCTGCTACCGAACAGGCATCGGTTACTGAAATAGTGCCATCCGGATTCTTAATAATAAACTTTTTCACAAACTGTTCATAAGCTTTTGCTCCTTTTACTCCGAATGATTTGGGTAAATATCCTTTTTGGGCGGCTTTTACCCAACTGTAGATAAACATAGCCGAACCCGATGATTCAACATAGTTTCCCGGTTTCCCCGGTTTATCGGTCACCTGATACCACATTCCGGATTCGGGATCACGGTACTTTTCAAGCGATTGACTTAATTTTAAAAGCAATCTGATAATTTCTCGTCTTTGCGGATGATTTTCCGGTAAATAATCGAGGACATCGACTATTGCCATCATGTACCATCCCATACTACGTGACCAAAAGTTGGGCGAAGTACCTGTCTGCGGATTCGACCAGCGTTGTTTGCGGCTTTCGTCCCAACCATGATAATAAAGTCCGGTTTTCGGATCATAAGTATGTTTTGCAACCGTCAGAATCTGATGGGCAACTTCATCGTATAATTCTTTATCCCCAAAACGAAAAGCATATTCTGCCAGAAATGGCGATGCCATATACAGTCCATCCAACCACATTTGGTCGGGATATATTTTTTTGTGCCAGAAGCCCCCATCACTAGTACGTGGTTGGTTTTTAATCTGATTCCGGAGGATATCAATCGCTTTTTTATACTTTTGATCGTTGGTTTTTAAATATAAATCATACAAAAACTTACCGGAATTCAATTTGTCAAGACTATAATCCTCTACTTTATAACCGGTTATTCGTCCTTCGGAATTGATAATAGTATCGGCATAACTTTTTACATAATCGTAATACTTCTGATCTCCTGTCAGTTTCCATACCTGATAAATTGCCTGAAGTTCATACCCGTTACAATAATCCCATTTAAGTTTCTTGTTAAAATCAACCATCCAACTTTCGGGATACCGTTTTATTTCCGAATCGGCCATCCACAGCGAATAAGGCTTTAGAGTTGTTGCCGATACAGAGGTCAATAAAATCGAACTAATGAAGATTGTTATAAATTTTTTTGTTGACATTTTTATCTGTTTTTGTTACAACGATTTAATATGACGCATTCGTATTTAACTTCAACCCCGGATATTGAAAAAGTAGTGAAAGCCGGTTTTTGATACTAAAAAAAGAGAATGCTATTTGCCTGTACAAATTTGGTGTTTTTTTTACGAATCAGGAAGTAAAAATTGTTTTTTTATGGGGAGATTTTGATTTGTTCTCAAAAAAAAATTGTAAAGGATTATTCATTTAAAAGTCAGATACTGCTGAATCTTCGGTAGTATGTTTTAGTATGTACAATCAAGAGCATTTATCTTATCGAAGTAAAAGAACTAAGAAATTCGAAATCAAAATTGAGATGCGAAAAGATATCTACCAAATCGTTTACTTGCCGGACTTCATTCTGCTGTTATGTTTTTGTTGTCTGACAATAGGCACTTTCCAGAAAGGTAAAAACCAATCCGTATCCAGTCGCCCTCCTCCTTCCTCCGGTTAATCTCTGCTTATCGGTCGCATCCGGTTTTAAGTAAAATGAAAAACAATTAAATTGAAATCAATTAGTTAGCATTATATAACCAATCATTAATAAAGATTAATTTTAAATTGCTTACTTATTGCTTATTTATTAATTATATATTGATTATATCGAAACGGGATGCGAACGAAAGGAGAAGCAAATATGCAGGAATAAAGGAGTTGTGAACATTCGGTTCACTTATCATTTGGAAACTGATTGCAAACACACTTGAAGTCTGTGACTGCATCAACAAGATTCCGAATGAAAATAGTGTACACGACTTAATGTTAAATCGAAAAGAATATAAATCCTTATATTTTCGGAGCTAAAAAACAATCTTTCAACTTAATAAATCAACCATTCTGACTCTCAACATTTTTTTGTAATTTTGCAGGCTGAAAAACAGATCCACTAAAGAAGTTATGCGTATTTTAATTCAACGGGTTAATGAGGCGACAGTAGAAATTGAGAACCGGATTACATCCAGAATAGGGGTCGGTTTATTGGTGCTGGTTGGAATTGAAGAGGACGATACAATTGTTGATTCGGAATGGCTGGCGATGAAAGTGGCAGGGTTGCGTATTTTTGATGATGAGAAAGGGGTTATGAATCGATCCGTAGTGGATATTGAAGGTGAAATACTGGTAGTAAGCCAGTTCACTTTACATGCCATGACCCGGAAAGGGAATCGCCCCTCATACATCAGAGCAGCGAAACATGAAATAGCTATACCCTTGTACGAACACTTTTGCGAGGAACTCGGAAAAAAAACAGGAAAAAAGATTCAGACAGGTACTTTTGCAGCCGATATGAAAGTGGCATTGGTGAATAACGGTCCTGTAACCATCTGGATAGATAGTAAAAATAAAGAATAATTTGAAAATTCAGTGATTTGAAAATTTGAAAAATGAGTGACTTATTTCAAAAACAACTCTCATTCATATTCGTGTAATTCGTTTTAATTCGTTTAATTTGTATAGTATGAAGAAACATATTCCAAATGTTATTACCTGTCTCAATTTATTTTCAGGTTGTGTAGCTGCCTATCTGGCCTTTAAAGGAAATTACCAGGGTGCTTTTATCGCTATTTTGCTGGCTTCGGTATTCGATTTTCTGGATGGTTTTGCAGCCAGGTTGTTGAAAGCCTATTCACCTATGGGAAAAGAGCTCGATTCACTGGCCGATATGATCAGTTTTGGACTGGCACCGGGAGCCATCGTTTTTTCACTCCTGACAGAAGCAGGAATCAACCAGTGGATCCCTTTCCTGGGATTTCTGATACCTGTATTTTCAGGGCTCCGGTTGGCTAAATTCAATATTGATGACCGGCAGACTACTTCATTTTTAGGATTGCCTGTTCCGGCCAATGCCATTTTCTGGGCTGGAATAGTCTATTCATTCTCACCTTTCTTATTGAATAACATCTGGGCATTTCTGATTTTAATCGGAGTATTCAGTTATTCGTTGGTTTCTGAATTACCCATGTTTTCACTTAAATTCAAAAATATAAGTTGGAAAGACAATCAGATTCAATATTTATTTCTGATCGGGTGTTTAATATTGCTTTTGATTTTTCGGGTAAATGCATTTGCACTCATTATTGGTTGGTATATTGTTATGTCTTTGGGAATGAATCTATTCAAAAGATCCAACTAATTTATTTTCTGCAACTTCCCCTCCGGGGAAAAGCTTAATCAGTCATCAAATAATTTTCGGTAATCACGGCTTATTTGTATATTTGTCAAAAATCAAACGTCCATGTCAATCAGCATATCCAATTTAACCAAGAAATACGGGGAACAAACTGTTCTCGACAACATTACATTCGAAATCGGCGAAGGTGAAGTAGTCGGTTTTCTGGGTCCAAATGGTGCAGGAAAGACCACGACCATGAGGATTCTTGCCGGTGCATTGTCATACGAGAATGGTCAGGTCAAAATATGTGATGTTGAAGTCAGTGAAAATCCGATGTTAACCAAGAGTTTTGTCGGGTATTTGCCGGAACAAAATCCGTTGTACCAGGATATGTATGTCAAAGAATACCTCCTGTTTATAGCCGAGATCTACGGATTGGGAAAAGAAAAACTGAACCGGGTGAACGAACTGATTGACAAGGTAGGGTTACGTTCGGAGTTTCAAAAAAAAATCGGACAATTATCAAAAGGATACCGTCAGCGGGTCGGACTGGCCCAGGCATTGATACCCAACCCCAGGGTACTGATCCTCGATGAACCTACGACCGGGCTTGATCCGAATCAATTGGAAGAGATCAGGAGTTTGATCCGTGAAATCGGAAAAGACAAAACCGTACTGCTCAGCACGCACATCATGCAGGAAATCAAAGCCATCTGTAACCGGGTCATCGTAATCAACAAAGGGGTTATTGTTGCGGATTACTCAGATTTATCAAAAATAAAAGACTTTGCAGAAGACAGCCTTCATTTCGAAGTTGAATTTTCAAATGCGGTTTCACCAGAAGAACTGGATAAAATAAACAATATTTCCGCAGTCAGCAGAATAAGTGATACTCATTTCACCATCATTGCTACGACAGATGTCCGGGGTGATATTTATGATTTCGCCGTACTGACTAACAATAAGATATTGATGATAAAACCAATTGAGCGGAGCATGGAAGAGGTGTTTAAGAGCTTGACTAACTAGAAGAATTAATATCGTTGGAACTTTTCCTAAGTTTATAACTTTGGAAAAGTCATATAAAAAAGCCAGATGGAAGAAACCAATTTTGACATACGAAACAACCGGACCGGTGAAAAAGAGTTTGAGAACGCATTGCGTCCGTTGACTTTTTCGGATTTTAGCGGACAAAATAAAATTGTCGAGAATCTGAAAATCTTTGTCCAGGCAGCCCGTATGCGTACCGAATCGCTCGACCATGTATTGCTTCACGGACCTCCGGGATTGGGTAAAACAACACTTTCGAGCATCATTGCCAACGAACTGAACGTAGGGTTTAAAATCACATCGGGTCCGGTACTGGATAAACCGGGTGATCTGGCCGGGCTGCTTACGAGCCTGGAACCGAACGATGTACTTTTTATTGATGAAATCCACCGATTGAGTCCCATCGTGGAAGAATACCTGTATTCGGCCATGGAAGATTACCGGATTGACATCATGATTGATAAAGGGCCTAGTGCACGGTCCATTCAACTGGAGTTAAACCCGTTTACACTCATTGGAGCCACTACCCGTAGCGGATTACTCACAGCACCTTTGAGGGCACGTTTTGGCATTAACTGCCATTTTGAATATTATGATATTGAAGTAATAACGGGCATTATTAAACGATCCGCCGGGCTTTTACATGTGGAAATTGAAAATCAGGCAGCCGTAGAAATTGGAGGCCGCAGCCGCGGAACCCCCCGTATAGCGAATGCACTGCTCCGACGCGTCAGGGATTTTGCACAGGTAAAAGGGAACGGGAGCATCGACATGGAAATAGCCTGTTATGCACTCGAAGCACTCAATATCGACAAGTATGGCCTTGACGAAATAGACAATAAAATTCTTACTACCATCATCGATAAATTCCAGGGAGGACCGGTTGGATTAACCACCATAGCCACTGCTTTGGGCGAAGACTCCGGTACACTGGAAGAAGTCTATGAGCCATTCCTGATTAAGGAAGGATTCCTGAAACGAACACCACGAGGCAGGGAAGTAACCGAATTGGCTTACAAACACCTCGGGAGAGTCAGACTGGGAGAAACGGGAACGTTGTTCTGAAACAGAGGTAAGGTGTAAGAGGTAAGAGGCAAGGAATAAATTAAGATAGCAAAATAGGAAATAATTTCATGTCGATACAGATTTAATGTTTATAAGAAACTAGAGAATATGGAGGGACTTGTAACTGTCAGGACTTTTACCCGATCAATTGAATTTGAAATGGTAAAATCGTATCTCGAATCGTTTGAAATAGAATGTTTCGGACAGGATGAAATTTTAAACCGTGATTATGCAAATGTAAACGGTGGTGTAAAACTTCAGGTACGTTCAGAACAAGCAGAACAAGCTATAAAACTACTGTTTGATGGTGGCTATCTGAAAGCGGAAGATTTTGAACCCAGCACTGAAATGAAATGGGTCGAAAAAATAATGAACTATTTCAAGCGGAAAGAGTAGCGGAATTTGTTGATTAAGGATATAAATTGTGCACACAGATTTGGACAATTTAAAACTACAAATTTTGAGTAACATGGAACTTCAGAAGAAGGACTTGCTGCAATCGATCGTATCGTTAATTGACGGTACCCGTGAACGGGTTGCTTTAACCATAAACAGTGAACTAACGCTTTTATACTGGAATATCGGAAAACAAATCAATGAAGATATTCTGAAAAACGGCAGGGCGGATTATGGAAAGAATATAATTGCGGAACTTAGTAAAGAGTTATTGCTACTTTACGGTTCAGGATTTAACAAAAAGAATTTACATTTATTTGTGAATTTCAATTTATTATTTCAGCACTCAGAGATTGTGTACTCACTGAGTACACAATTGAGTTGGACACATATTCGAAATATTATACCAATTAAGGAAACTAATAAGCGTGAATTTTACACCCAACTCTGTATACACGAGCGCTGGAGTGTCCGGACATTACAAGAGCGAATGGGCAGTATGCTTTATGAACGCACTGCTATCAGCAAAAAGCCTGAACTAACTATTGTAAATGAGTTGGAGTTATTGAAAAACGAAAAGAAGATGACTCCGGATTTAGCATTTAGAGATCCGTATTTTCTTGATTTTCTTGGCCTGCATGACTCTTACAGCGAAAAAGATATGGAATCGGCTATACTGGCAAACCTCCAACGCTTTATCACAGAAATGGGGACTGAGTTTGCTTTTCTGGCGCGACAGAAAAGAATAATCATTGATAATGAAGACTTTTATATAGATTTATTGTTCTTTCATCGTGGTTTAAAATGTTTGATAGCCATCGATTTAAAACTTGATAAATTTAAGGCAGCCTACAAAGGGAGCATGGAATTATACCTGCGTTGGCTCGAACATAATGAACAACGGGAAGGAGAAAACAAACCTATCGGACTCATACTCTGTAGTGAAAAATCACCTGAACAAATAAATTATCTCATGCTTGATAATGATGAACACATTAAAGTGGCTGAATACATGACGATTTTACCCAATAAAAAAGTGTTGGAACAGAAACTCCAAAAAGCAATTGAACTGGCTAGAAATTCAATACTGAAATAATTGACCTGTTCCCTAAACAAACCAATAGAACCCGGATTAACCGACTTAACTTACAGAGAAAAAGAATGGCACAACAAATGAGAAAACTGGCAAAGGAAACAGCCATGTATGGAGTTAGCAGCATTTTAGGAAAGTTTCTGAACTGGATGATGGTACCTCTGTATACCTATGTACTGGCAAGTCCTGCAGATTATGGAATTGTAACGAACCTGTATGCCTGGACTGCTTTGTTGCTGGTCATGCTTACCTACGGCATGGAAACGGGCTTTTTGCGGTTTGCCAATAAGAATAAAGAAGAAGCCGGAAAAGTATACAGCACCACTCTGATAGCTGTCGGAGTTACATCCACACTATTTGCTTTAACCTGCATTATATTCTCCCATCCGATAGCCAATCAAATGGGATACTCCAACCATCCAGAATTCATTGCTATGCTGGGGACAGTGGTAGCATTTGATGCTTTTGGTTGTATTCCATATGTTTACCTTCGTTTTAAAAACCGACCGGTGAAGTTTGTTGCACTAAATTTATTTGCCATATTTGTCAATATATTCTTTAATATATTTTTTCTTGTCATTTGTCCCTGGCTGATGATAAAAGCACCGAATCTGATCAGCTGGTTCTATAATCCAAACTACGGGGTCGGATATGTGTTTATTTCTAATATATTCTCAACGGCTTCAGTTACAATTGCCTTGCTGTTTGATGTATTTGTGGTGAAATTTGAGTTTGATAAAGAATTACTTAAAAAGATGCTTCGGTATTCATTGCCATTAGTCGTATTGGGTATTGCCGGCACAATGAACCAGACACTCGATAAAATACTTTTTAAAATACTAATGCCGGGAGTAAAAGGTGCCGCTGAGTTAGGGATATATGGTGCCACGTCCAAAATAGCCTTGGTAATGCTGATGTTTACACAGGCATTCCGTTATTCGTACGAGCCCTTTATTTTCGCCCAAAAAAAAGACAAGAACAGCATGGAGGCTTATGCCGATGCCATGAAATTCTACATTCTGTTTGCATTATTTATTTTTTTAGGAATGGTACTTTACATGGACATTTTCAAATATGTCATCCAACACAACTACTGGGTTGGTCTGAAAGTTGTACCGGTAGTTCTGTTCTCGTTTATCTTCCAGGGGATATTCTTCAACCTTTCACTCTGGTACAAATTAACCGATAAAACGATGTATGGCGCCTGGTTCTCTATATTAGGAACCGCAATTATCGTGGTATTAAATATACTGTTAGTGCCCAGATATAGCTATATGGGGTGCGCTTGGGCCGCTTTTAGTTGCTACTTTGTCATCATGATGGTATCTTATTATTTTGGACAGAAATATATGCCTATAAAATATGATTTGAAAACCATTGGGCTTTATACTGCGGTGACACTGTTGTTTTATGTGATCAGCCTGTTTATTAAAACACCCTATACGGTTGTAAATGTTATGCTCAAATCTGTTTTAATGCTTGCATTCCTTACATTATTGATAAAACGTGATTTTCCATTACGATCTATACCCATCATTAATCGTTTTTTTAAATAAGACTGACAATGAGTAATTTGCATATTCTTACTCCGGTAAAAGATTCGTTGGAAACAACACTTCGAACCATAAAATGTATTATGGATTCAGAAGTTACTGTGAATTTCAGTTATACCGTGTACAATGATTTCAGTTCGGATGCAACCACAGAAACACTTATAAAATCTTCTGAAAAATTAGGATTTACCCTGGTCAATTTAAAAGAAATGACTTTGCATCCTTCACCAAATTATTTAAAGATCTTGCAAATTGCACAACAACGGGCTAATTTCGAAAATGCCCATTTGTTGATCATAGAATCGGATGTTATCGTTGAAAAAAACACCATCCAACAAATGTATGAGTATGCATCGGAAATTGAAAATCCGGGTATTATCGCTGCGATAACAACTGATATAAACCACAAGGTGAACTTTCCATATGCATTTGCAAAAAGAATTCATCCGGGAGTCATAAATACAAAAAAAAGACTTCGCTTTTGTTGTTCATTGTTAACAAGTTCGTTTCTGACTTCATATAACTTTGATACTTTAAATCCCGAAAGAGCCTGGCATGATCAGTTTATTTCCCAGAAATCTTTGGAACTGGGTTTTAAAAACTATCTGTTGACCTCTCTGCCTGTTATTCATATTCAACACAGCATTTATCCCTGGAGACACCTTAAAAATTCACAGCCGGTCAAATATTACTGGAAGAAACTTACCGGGATATTTTCAGACAACTAATTTATAAAAAAACAAAAATCACTCAATCGAAAAATATGACTTTTATCCAATTAAGTAACCGTATTTTCAACGAATCTGTACAGGCATACCATGAAACTGACAACGTTGATGCTCCCATTCAGAATCCGTATGAATTCAAGACCATTGAGTACTACCTGTATTTAAAAAACTGGATAGATACCGTACAATGGCACTTGGAAGATATCATCCGAAATCCGGATATCGATCCCGTTGAAGCACTCGCATTAAAACGTCGGATTGATAAGTCGAATCAGGAACGAACCGATCTGGTGGAATTGATTGACAGCTATTTCTATGACCAGAATAAAAATGTAGAAGTAAAATCTACCGCAATCCTGAACACTGAGAGTCCGGCGTGGGCTATTGATCGGTTATCAATTTTGCACCTGAAAATATATCACATGCAACAAGAGGTGAAGAGAAAGGATTCTTCCCCGGAACATATCACCCAATGCCGGTCAAAGGTAAATATTCTGTTGGAACAAAAAGAAGATTTATCCGCTTCCATCCAGCAATTGATTGAAGATATCGCAAAAGGGGAAAAAAGGATGAAAGTGTACAAGCAAATGAAGATGTATAATGATCCTTCACTAAATCCTGTATTGTACGCAAAAAGCAAGTAATGTCAAAAATTCTTATCTTACGATTTTCGGCCCTGGGGGATGTGGCAATGACTATACCCGTGATATTTTCACTGGCACATGAATATCCCATGCATGAAATAACCGTATTGAGCCGAAGTTCTTTTCAACCGTTGTTTCAGGAATTGCCATCAAATGTCTGCTTTTTGGGCATTGATTTAAAAGGGAAATACAATGGCATTCCAGGATTGAATGCATTGTACAAAGAATTGCATGCAGAGAAGTATGATTACGTAGCCGATTTCCATTCCGTATTACGTTCTCAATATCTTCGTGTACGATTTATGCTGGACGGTGTTTCGACGGCATCCATTGATAAGGGCCGCAGAGAAAAGAAAAAGCTTACACAGAAGAATAACAAAGCATTTTTCCAGTTAAAATCGAGTTTCATCCGGTATTACGAAGTACTGGAGAAATTGGGTTTCAGCTTTGATCTGAGTTTTAACTCTGTTTTTGACCAAGAGAGAAACAATATCCCTGAAATAGTTTGTCATACCGGTGAGAAAAAAGACATAAAATGGCTAGGGATAGCTCCTTTTGCGAAGCATAAAGGCAAAATTTATCCGCTTGAATTGCAGGAAAAGGTCATAGCACATTTTTCTAACGATCCTCGTATGAAGGTCTTTATTTTTGGAGGTGGAGAAGCTGAAAAGGGAATTGTTGATGCATTCATTTTAAAATATCCGTCCATTACTTCCATAGTCGGAAAATTGAACATGAATCAGGAATTACTTTTAATGAGCCAACTGGACCTAATGTACTCGATGGATTCTGCCAATATGCATTTAGCCTCCCTGGTGAATACTCCGGTGGTTTCACTTTGGGGTGCCACCCATCCTTATGCCGGATTTATGGGTTGGAATCAATCTCCTGAAAATACAATTCAGATTGATCTGTTCTGCAGGCCCTGTTCAATTTATGGACAAATACCCTGCTACCGGAAAGACTATGCCTGTTTGTATCAAATCACACCCGAGAATATCATCAACCATATTGAAAAAGCCCTTTTTGATTTATGAAAATCGTTATCAACCCAGAATACAACATGTTGGAATCGTTTGTTTCCAGTATCCCCGATCGCTTTGATCAGGAAGGCGAACTTGTTTATACCGCACGAAACCAACTCAAACATTTTTCAGTGAAAGGATTCGATGTAATTGTAAAACGCTACAAAGAGCCCCATTTCATCAACCGGATTGCATATACATACATTCGTCCCTCTAAAGCAAAAAGAGCTTACGAATACGCCTTTAAATTGCTTCAGCAGGGCATTGATTCGCCGGCACCGATTGCTTATATTGAACAATACAAATCGGGTCTGCTTACTTATGCGTATTTTATATCGATCTACGAAAAAAATTATTCCGTCATACGTGATTTTATGTCAGGAATTCAAACAGATGAATTGTTACTGAAAGCACTTTCGCGTTATATAGCCGACCTGCATAGCAAAGGTGTCTTGCATTTGGACATGTCACCCGGGAATATACTTTATTTCAAGGAAGCAGAAAAGTATCGTTTCACCCTGATCGACATCAATCGTATGCAGTTTTTACCTTCGGTTTCAACAATAAAACGATACAAAAGTTTTAAAAGACTGGCTGAAAACGAAAGAGTGTTAACTGTCATTGCCAGACACTATGCTGAAGCTTCCAATTTGGATGAAACCGAAGCGGTCAGGGAAATAAACAGGTATAGTAATCAATTTTTCTCCTCCGGGAAAAGAGCTAAATCCAGAAACAACACTAAATCATGAGAATAGGGTATGATGCCAAACGGTTATTTTATAATCATCGTGGTCTGGGTAATTACAGCAGGGATCTTATCAGGATATTAAACCAGTTTTATCCGGAAAACCAATATGACCTTTACACCCCAAAGATCAAGATTGATTTTCCCATAAATCCAAAGAACACACAAATTATCCAACCTTCCGGGATTTATAAATTACTTCCTTCATCCATATGGAGAAGTGCCGGAATAATGTCAGACATAAAACGCCGGGGAGACGATATTTTTCATGGATTAAGCCAGGAATTACCCATTAGGATCGAAAAATTACCAATCAGGAAAGTAATCACATTTCATGATGCCATTTTTATACGTTATCCTGAATTATACCCATCGACCTATCGGAAGATCTTTACGGCGAAGAACATGAAAAGTTGCCGGATTGCCGATCGCATTATTGCCATAAGTGAACAATCAAAACAGGATGCGATTGAATTTTTTAATGCAGATGCAGCAAAAGTTAAAGTTGTTTATCAGGGATGTAATAATCTATTCAGGCAAAATATTACTGCTTCGGATAAAGAAAAGATCAGGTCTAAATACAATTTGCCGGTCGATTACCTGTTATTTGTGGGCGCAATTGAACCCCGAAAAAATATCGGGGCAATACTGAAAGCCATATATCAGGAGAAAATCGATATACCGTTGGTCATTGTGGGCCGCCAAACGGATTACACAAGAGAACTGGTGAAATTATCTCATGAATTGAACCTATCGGCTCAGATTATTTTTTTGCATAATGTAGAAACTATCGATCTGCCTGCAATTTATCAAATGGCACTCTTATTTATTTATCCTTCTATATTTGAGGGATTTGGGATTCCTATCCTGGAAGCACTTTGTAGTATGACACCGGTAATAACTTCCGCAGGAGGTTGTTTTGAAGAAGCGGGGGGCTCATTCAGCCGGTATATAGACCCACTGAATGCACAGGAAATTGGCGCAATGCTTCTGAAAGTATTAACCGATACAAGTCTTCAGGAGACCATGAAGAATGAAGGATTCGTGCATGCCGGTAAATTTACCGATGATAAAATTGCCCGGCATATGATGTCCGTCTATCAAAAACTGCTTTAAGTCAGTCTTTGGTTGACGCAAAAGCTCCGGCTTGCTTCAGGTAATTACCGGTCGTATCAAACCCGACTCCCTGAGCATGATAATGTACCAACATTTTCTCGAACCGAATGATCATTCTATCACCTGAGTTTCGGCGTATGATAGAAGATATGTTTCGTTCAGGAAATTCATTCAGATTTGTAAATTCCCAGGGATGAAAATATAGGACAGCATATCCTCTGGTTTTCAGCACCCGGTTCAGGCACAAGTAATAAAACTTCAAAGGAAAATTGTGAAAACTGAGCCAAAACAACGGTATACGAAATAGCGGAGTAACCGCAGAAGGTATTTCCACAAGCCCGTTTGAAACAAAATGCCATAAATATGACATTTTTAAATTATTATATCGTCCGGGGATAAAAGTCGGATTGGAAGAACTATCATACAAATATCCGGCATCTTTCATTTGATCGAAATCAACCGCTTGCATTCTTGCCATCCGAAAACCAACCACGTTACCTCCTGATAATAAGTCAAGTTCATTCTTCGACTTTTTATAGTCACCCGGCAAAAATTCATGATGGTAACAGCCATGCGAAGCCACTTCATGTCCTTCTTTTACAATCCGTTTCAATACTTCAGGACGGTTTTTTACAAAGTTTACCGTACAAAAAAAAGTAGCTTTTATGTTGTTCTTTGCAAGCAGGTCCAACAATCTGTTTGCACCTGTTTCTGAGGTATTTAATTGTTCATCAAAAGAAATTTCACCATTATTTTCTAGTGGTAAATCAAATTCTTCGATATCAAATCCGAGTAATATTGTTTGTTTCATCTAAATTTAGAGCCATTGAGAATTTTCTGACAGGATGTTTTTCCGGTATACTATTGAGTGCAAAATCTTTGGTATAAAGTTCGAAGCAAAGTTTAAACCATATGATTACACAGGGTAATGCTTTCAGGGAGTATGGCCGTATAAATTCCGCACGCACATAATAAGGAATTAAATCAGTAGGCGAAAGACTTGTAAGGATAAAGGCAAAAACAAGCAAAGCCAGGTCTACTTTACTTCTTTTCCACGGTGCGGCTGTATACCAGACAGCAACTCCCAGCAAGGCGGTGATATACCCGCTTGATTCGCTTCCCGAACTGAACAATACGACAAACAACAATACGGAAGCAAGTATAAAATATCGAAAAGCAAGATTCTTGTATTGTTTAAAGCGCAGAAAAGGGAGAGAAAACATTACTAATCCACCTGCAATCAGATACAAATCAGAATATGCTGTTGACTGTGAAATCTTTCTGACGATACCTAACAATGAGATATTCGTGTACTCTGATAATAAATTCTGACTGTTTTTTGCAACAAGATCATGAACCCATGCTAAATATTGGGATAAAACATACTCAGGTGAAGAAATAAGCATTGGAAGTAAAAAGAAAAGGATAGCCCAACCGATAGTAGTGAGGGTAAATTTAAATTTGTGTCTGGAAAAAAAGAAAAAAGCCAATCCTCCTAAACTATATATCTTAACAAAAGCGCCCAACATAATAAAGAAGGTAGCCCATCCATCGTTCTCTTTTTCAACAAAAGCAAACGATAAAATTATGCAGGCTGCAATTGCGATATTGAATTGCTGCATAAACAATGCTGTGAGCAATTCGTTTGCACAAAACCAATAAATAAATATATGATTCGCTTTTGGCAACTTCTTTACAGCATAATAAATAAAAGCGGCATTTGCTATTAACCACAACCACAGTCCGAACCATTTAGGCATGACCGCAAAGGGTGCTATTAGTAAACTAAAGAAAACACCATAATGGTTTAAATCATAATACTCTTTTGGATAATTTAAATACAATGGCAATTTATCGATAGTATGCCAAAATACATTTCGAAAAATCTGAAAGTTATTTGCAGGATCACCAAGAAGATATTTAATCCATGGTATGAGAGGAAGAATGATCACCCAAAGATAAAACAAGTTTTTGGGATTTCTAAAAAACTGACTTTTAAAAAAAGACTTTATATATTGATTTGCTTTATTCATTCGTGTTTTTTTTCCATGATTCAGAATAATTAGGTATCATATTTCCGGCTTCTTTAGTTAGGTTCTCAATCTTTGTCCCATTATATAAACGCGCAAAGTAAGGAGGCCGGTTTTTAGTTTCAATGAATATACGACCAAGATACTCACCCATAATTCCCATCGATAGCAATTGAGATCCACCAAGAAAAAGGATAACAACCATCATGGTCGGATACCCTCTGACAGGATCACCGAACATTAAAGCATCGATAAAAATATAGGCCATATAAATAAAAGCTCCTAATGAGACCATGACACCGATGAGTGATGACAAACGAAGGGGTGAAATAGTAAAAGAAGTAATCCCTTCAATTGCTAATTCCAGTAATTTAAAATAATTCCATTTTGAAACTCCGGCAACACGTTCCTGTTGTTCAAAAAGAATCTCTTTCTTATTAAATCCAATCCAACTGTACATTCCTTTGGTGTATCGTTGTGATTCGCGCATAGTACGCAATGCAGAAATACAGGATTTATCCAACAACCTGAAATCACCGGTGTTTTGTTGAATTTTCACCTTGGTGGTCTTTTGTAAAAACCAATAAAAAACAGAAGCAGTATGTTTTTTAAAATATGATTCTCCATTTCGAACACTTCGACGGGCATATACATCATCATACCCCTCACTCCAGTATTTCAGCATTTCTGGAATTAATTCAGGTGGGTGCTGCAAATCAGCATCCATTATAATCATGCAATCACCGGTTAAATAATCGAACCCGGCCAGCATGGCTATTTCTTTACCATAATTACGCGATAAGTCAAGATAATTGAAACGAGGATCCTTTTCATGAATCTGACTCATTAGAATTAATGTGCTGTCGGTACTTCCATCATTTACGAATAATACTTCCCATACAAATTTATCATTTGCATTCATCAATATTATCAATCTCTCAAAAAGATATTGCAACGAAGCTTCTTCATTATAAGCCGGAATCAGAATTGATACTTTTTGCATTTTTATTATTATGGGTTAAAGCAGTATGTACTAAAACAAAATTAACAGGAATAACAATTAGGAATACAGGAATGGGTGCCAGGGTCGTTGGTAATCCCAGATACAAAAATAAATTTAACAAACATATGTGAAGTACATAGTTTATGCCATGGCTTAAAGCAAAACCAATTCCTTTTTTAATATCCGGACGAATATTGAAAGTAAAATAACTGGAAAGGAAAAAATTAAAGACAAAACTAACAGCATAACCAATACTATAAGCAAATGTAGGGTTCATCCATCGTAAGAATATCCAATAAATACCATAATGAATTGCTGTAGCAAAAACACCTACAATTCCAAAACGTAGTAGTTGATAGATTTTCTTTTTTGTAAAAAACTTCATTAATATTTTGTTTGAAATAAATGTCTTTAATTGTACAAAGATATGTATATTCTCTGAATTTTAATAATTAGCAGGATTAATAACACCATTTTTTTTATATAATACAGACAAGTTAAATTAGCTTACTCCCAAATCTTTGTTTAACCATATTTAAAATAAGGAATTACAAAAAAACCTTTTTATTTTTGATAGTGCATAAAAGAACGTACTTTTGCAAATAAAGGTCGTCAGACCGTTTTGATGAATACGAACTGTATTTTAAAATTCTCGCTTCACGTTGCTAATTATGAAAGAATACGATTTGTTAATGAAACGTCTAACCGGTTTTTTAGTTCATTCTTTTAATTGCCGGTGACTACAAATTTGATTTTAAAAATAATTTTCCTTTTGCCGGATTCAATAGATAAAATACATGTAATTAATCTCATCAGTCGAAAAAAGCGGCTTAGAAATAAAATAACCAGCTCCGATTTTAAAGGGTGTACACTGAAGAAAAAATCAATTATTTTAAAAAACAACTTTATAAAATCATAAAAGTATGCTTTCAATAATAGTCTGCTCAAGAAACAAAGTGTTATCAAAAGAATTCACTGATAATATAAAAAACACAATTGGAATTGAGTATGAAATAGTGAATATTGACAATTCCGGAAATAAATATTCGATATTTTCGGCCTATAATTTAGGGATAAGAAAAAGTAAATATCAATATCTTTGTTTTGTACATGAAGATGTCCTTTTTTATACTTCGAATTGGGGGAACTTAGTAATCAATCATTTACAAGATCCGAAAACAGGAATTATCGGAGTTGCAGGTGGTGATCTGGTAACACGTGTACCGGCATCATGGGCTACCATGATATCATCGGGTCACAATCTTATACAGTCTGATAGAGGAGGGAAAAAACCTACCGAAAAAATTCTGAAACCTAAAAATTACAATTTATCAAAAAGGTCTTCAATTACGCTCGACGGCCTCTTTCTGTGTATGAGACAAGATCTTACAAACAAGATACATTTTGATGAGAATTTAAAAGGATTTCATGGCTATGATTATGACATTACCCTTCAGTCGGCCATGGCGGGTTATACGAATTATGTTATCTACGATATTTTATTAGAGCATTCCTCCGGAGGGATAACCGACATCCTGTATTTTAGAAATTTAATTTTAATTTTCAAGAAATGGGAAAATAATCTCCCTATTGTTGGACAGAATATTACGGTGGAAGAACGGTTGACAATTCCGGAAATTGAAAAACGGAAACTTTATCAGTTGACAAAGAAAATGGTACGAAAAGGTTTCAAAGTAGATGAAATAAAATCAGAAGTGACTTATTATGCCAATAAAATTTCATTCCCCAGAGCTGCCATGTTTTTAAGAGTCCGTATTTTCTTAATTCGATTATTCAATTGTCCTAAATACTTATTTAAATAAGCAATTTCATTTCACAGGACAAAAATAAGGTAACAAAATTGCAACTGATTATTTCTGTTAACTAATCAAATCCTTGTATATTTTCAAATATTTAGTCATATGCTTCTCATATGAAAATGATTTTGCATATAAAATATTTTTAGCTGCATTGACCGGAGATGAGTAAAATTCAGATAAGTTTTTATCAATAACCTTTTTCATAGCTGTTGCCTCTAAATCATCCCATACATAGGTAAGACCGCCTCCTATCTCTTTTAAACTGGTTTCTTCTGTTGTAAATACAGGTTTACCAAATGACATTGCTTCAATAACAGGTAATCCAAATCCCTCAAAAAGAGATGGGAATAAAAATGCTTCACAGTGTTTATAGATCCAAACCCTTTCTTCATTCGTTATTTGCCCTACCAGGTGAACATTTGTAATGTTTTCGTTATGAATTGTAGATTGTATTTCGGCAGCATAAGCTGATCCTAATTTACCGGCAATATACAATTTTTTTTCAGGGAACATTTTCATCAAAGGCAATAATACATGAAAGTTTTTTTTCTTTTTAATTTGACCGATACTGAAAAAAAACGACTCTTCTTTTGTAATAAAACCAGGCTTTCTTGCACAATTAAAATCAAATTGAGCAACACCATTATAAATAACTTCAACCTTTTTACCATTCAACTTTGCAAATCGTTCAGCTTCTGATTTAGTAAAATTCGAAATACAAATTATTCTATCTGCCCGATCTATTTCCTTTTGAATTTTCCGTAAATACCATTTTGATTTACGCTCGCTTTTTTCGTAAAGAAAATTAAAATCATGAATGGTCAGAATGAGTTTAGAGTCATTATTAAATGGCCTGAATTTACTTAATTGATGGATAGAGTGCCAAACATCGCATTTTGGGATTAGAAATGGCATCAACTTACGCCACCAATTCGAAGAGATATACTGAACCTCTGAACCAAATTCACCAATCATTTTTTTTGGGAGTAAGAGATATATTTGAGATTTTTCTGTAGCAACATAGTTTTGTTTAAAATACACCCCATAGTTTAGAGCTACCTGCCCGAGTCCACAATTGATGTGTTTTAATATAGAAAGATCAACAATGATTTTTTTCATACTTTATTAATTCGTAAATTCCCTGTATAATAATACTGAAATATTATTTGTATCTCCAAAATTATAAAATAGGAATAAACAATATTAATTGTCAGCACTTTAATTAATTCAAATTAGTTTAATTTAATAACATCGTTTTCTTTCAAAACAAACCTGGATTTTAAACTAAAGCCCAATGTCTACGATTTTATAGTACCTGGAGTGTATTGGTTATTATGAATTCCGGGTCCAGCGAGTGTTATTTAGCCAATCAGAACGAGTTCAATTTAGTTTCTTTAGATTGTTTTTATGTCTTTTTTACAGAGTTGGGAGATTGGAAAATACCTGATAGAACTATTGATTTAATCAATGTGCTTATTTTGAAATGGAGTCATTACTTTTTCCCTGATTTAGTAAAATCGATATTATCCTAAAATAGACAACCTCCATAGCTCTGCTTTGATTCCGTGAAATTCAAAGAACTTATTTTTCTTTCTCTACCAAACCGAAAAGTATGTTCTTACATCTTTCTTATCATCAAAACCAACTCCTTTGAATACTTATAGCTAGCCGAAACTCTTCTGAACAGCTTTACATGAAACAAATTAATTAGATTTTAAATATATTTTTTCCATGTAAAGTCTCAAAATAATCGACTGATTATAGAATTAATAATTTCTTCCTGTTTTATACAAAGTTATTACATTCAGACTATAAACTCCTATAACCTGAGAAATAAAATGTATCTTTGCAAGTATTATTTGTCAGATACAGAATTAAACATTTTTTATACTAGCAGATTCTGAATTGAAAACCCTTTAATTCATTTAAAACAAGCAATCAAAACATGTTCGTGTCGGGATTTTTATCTTTCGTTTTTTTGTTAGATAACTCCTGTAAAATTCACGGAATGTAGCCTTGCAACTTACGACTTCCATACTCCAAAACACATAAATTTGTATCGGTAAATATTAAATATCCGGCAAAAAAACTTAAAACTCTTCAAAAAACTGAATCTAACAACCAAACTTATAATTAATGAAAGCTTCACTCGTTATAGCTATTTATAATAACATTCGTTTCTTGAAGGCTGTATTGGATTCACTTCATTATCAAACTGTAAAAGATTTTGAAATTATTATTGCCGAAGACGGAGAAAGTGCAGGTGTCAAGGAATTTATCAACCAATATCCTTTTGAACAATCTTACCAACATTTAACCCAAAAAGACGAAGGATGGAGAAAAAATAAGGCAATGAATATGGCCATTAAATCAGCTAAGAATGAATGGTTGATTTTCATTGATGGAGACTGTGTGTTGCACGAACGGTTTATTGAAATGCACTTACGATATGCCCATGAAAATTTAATTTTAGCCGGGAAACGTGTAAAGCTTGATAAAAATACTTCAGAGTTTTTAATGACTGATATTGAACTTATAAAATCATTAAACAATCAATTAATCAGGAAATTAGTTGTTGGTAAAGGAGAAATCAGGAATGTAGAAGAAGGAATTTTCATTTCACCGGATGGGTTACTTGGATTTATTCCCAGGCTTCGAAGTCTGAATAACCTGAAGGGTTGCAATATGTCGTTTTCAAAAAAAGCCATTTCCTCGATCAACGGATTTGACGAAGACTATATTTTACCTGCTATTGGTGAAGATTATGATTTAACCTGGCGATTTATGGTAGCAGGTTATACCTATAAATCAGTTCGCAATCTGGCTGTTCAATATCATTTATATCACCCTGAAAACTGGGTCGACACCATCGAAAACATGAAAATTTGCTTAAGAAATCAACATGAAAATAGATTCATTTGTAAAAATGGACTTGAAAAAAAATAATTGGTACTGTTTATGCTTTCAATCGTTGTCTGTTCAAAAAATAAAACACTTTCAAAAGATCTTGTTGATAATATAATTAATACGGTAGGTGTTGATTATGAAATTATTACTGTTGATAATTCAGAAAATAAATATTCTATTTTCACGGCCTATAATTTTGGATTCTCAAAAAGTAAATATAAGTATATTTGCTTTGTACATGAAGACGTATTTTTCCATTCTCTGAATTGGGGTAAAAAAGTGATCGCCCATTTACAAGATCCTGATACCGGGATTGTTGGTCTGGCAGGCGGTGATTTAGTATCCCGTGTACCGGCAGTATGGGCAGGCTTTTTTTCAACAAGTATGAATATAATCCAGTCAGATCGTACCGGAAAAAAACCATCAAAAGCTTTCATTCAACCGGAGGATTTTAATCACTCCCAACGTCCGGTCATTCTATTGGATGGTGTATTTCTGTGCATGAGACGTGATTTGATGGAAATCATTCATTTTGATGAAAAAATGAAAGGTTTCCATGGATACGATTTAGATATATCGATTCAATCAACTGTAAAGGGATTTGTCAATTATGTGATTTATGATATTGAACTGGAACATTTTTCGAGAGGTAAAACCTGTGCAGTATACTACAGAAATTTAATTACTGTATTTAAAAAATGGGAAGGTTCTTTACCTCTATTTTTAAAAGATATAACTCAAAAACAGTTCACTGAAATCTCAAAAATTGAAGTAAACAATCTTTCCAGGCTAACAAAAAAAATGGTAAGAAAAGGGTTTAAATCTAGTGAAATAACAACAGAGACCCTTTATTTTAGAAATATTATTGCTTCAGAAAAAGAAATTAACTTCTTAAAACTACAGATTTTCTTTATCCGATTATTTAATAGTCCAAAATTCTTGTTTAAATAGCAACAAAGAATCACATGGCCCTGAAGATAACAGGTATAACCAAAGACTGTTGAAAACAATACAGATAATAAAACTCAGAATAAATTGCAGAACATTTAATTATTTTCTGCCAAAATCGGCAGGAATTTCACCCCAAACCGAGGTTTCCCACTTTATAATAGTGGTGGTGAATTGGTTCTTTTGAAGCCATGATTCGGCACGGGCAATTAAATCAAACAAGACTTCATTCGAGGCATTCTTTTCAAGTTTCGTCTTTGCTTTCTTTGATCTCACCCAGGCTAACGCGGTCATGCTATCGGTATAAATAGGCAGAGGACTGTTTTTTTGTTTCAAGAATGCCAATCCATGAACTAGCGCCAGAAACTCTCCGATATTATTTGTTCCATTTTTAAATGGACCCTGACGAAAGATTTCTTCACCTGTTTTGCTGTAAACTCCACGATATTCCATCACACCGGGATTGCCACTGCAGGCTGCATCCACCGACATACTTTCTAAATTGGGAACTCCGAATTTCGCTGTTTCGGCACTTGTAGGTTTTTTTTCTTTTGCTTTCTTGCCTATATAATTCCAACAAGGTGATACCATTGCTTCACGGGCTTCTTCTTCAGTTGCAAAGCCTTTATAGAGTGCGCCTTCAAATCCGTGTATTTGCCGCTTACAATCCTCCCAGGAGCGGTATATGCCGGGTTCTTTTCCTTCCCAGACTACGAAGAATTTACTTTTACTCATGCCAGATTAATTTTTCATTTATCAATTTTCCATTTACTATTCCCACCCGTTGTATATGTGCTTTAAAAAGCGTAATTTTGCACTTCCAAAAGCGGTCCTGTAGTTCAATGGATAGAACAAGTGTTTCCTAAACACTAGATCCGGGTTCGATTCCCGGCAAGACTACTAATATTTTCTTTGTAAATCCTACCTGATTCCTCAGTTTCTATTCTTATTGCTATTGAATGTCCCCCTGGTAAGTGCCTTGTTATCGAAGTTCCCGATAAACAAAAAAGACTTTACTTAGACCATAATTTGACCATCACGCATTTCAATCACCCGGTCCGACAAGGCTGCCAGTTCTTTATCATGTGTAACGATCACGATGGTCAGTCCGAATTTATCGCGTAAGTCGAAAAGCAGTTTATGCAGTTCTTCTTTGTTTTTTGAATCCAGACTCCCCGAAGGTTCATCGGCTAATATCAATGAAGGATCATTGATCAACGCACGCGCAACAGCTACCCGTTGTTTTTCGCCCCCCGACAATTCGTTTGGTTTGTGTTCCATCCGTTCGGTAAGTTTCAGATAAGCCAGTATTTCTTTTGCTTTCAGCGTAGTTGCTTTCTGATCTTTCCCGGCGATAAGTGCCGGTATCATTACATTTTCTAGGGCTGTAAATTCGGGCAACAACTGATGAAACTGAAAGATAAACCCGATATGTTTGTTTCTGAAAGCTGCCAGCTCTTTTTCCCCTAATTTGCTGAAATCGACATTATCCACCAGCACTTCACCGGCGTTGGGTTTGTCGAGCGTTCCAAGTATTTGAAGCAACGTTGTTTTACCGGCACCACTGGGTCCGACAATGGATACTATTTCGCCTTTCATGATATCTAAATCAACACCTTTAAGCACCTCGAGTTCTCCAAAACTCTTATGGATATTTTTTGCCTGAATCATTTCCATGATAAAATATATTTTTTTTGTTACAGAATTGTCAGAATAATATGCAACCGGTTGCTTCCAATCGGTATTTCCGACATTTTGTGCAAAGTTATTCCTTTCAAACCATATACTCCTATATCCTGTGCAAAAAAAATGTACCTTTGTATGGCTTTTTTGTCAAATCCTGCATTTATATCCTTTATGATCACAGATACTGAATTAGGTACCATCGAATTCATTCACAACGAACGTTCAAAACATATCCGTGTCCGGATACTGTCGTCGGGATTAAAGGTCACCATGCCCGTCAAAGCATCCCGCGAAGAGGCCATGAAATTTATAAATTCCATACGGGCCAAACTCATACAAAAGCAGGAAAAATTAGAACAGGGATTGCAAAAAAGCAATATCCTGATTGACGAAAAGTCGCAACTTCAAACGCTGACATTTGTGGTTGAAGCAAGAGCCATTGCACGGAAGAATATCTTTTTTTCTCTAAAAAACAGTGTCTTAAATATTGAATTCCCCATTGGAACCAATTGTTCGGACGTGGAAACCCAAGCGCATTTCTGGAATGGCATCAGTTATTTTCTTCGCAAAGAAGCCAAAAGACTGCTACCCGACCGGACGAAACAACTGGCTGTTCAATTCGGATTCGAATTTTCAGAAGTAAAGATTCAATCCAGTAAAAGCCGTTGGGGAAGTTGTTCCGGGTTGAAAAGCATTAACCTGTCACTCTATCTGATGTTATTACCCGGACCTTTGATTGATTATGTGATCCTGCACGAGCTTTGCCATACCAAAGAGATGAACCACGGCATTAAATTCTGGAAATGGATGGATAAGGTAACCAACGATAAAAGCAAGGAATTAAGGGCTCAATTAAAGCAGTATCATATGCCGGGATAATGACCCCTAACCCCTCAAGGGGAAAAAGAAAGGTCTTTATTCCTAATTTACAGTTTACCACTATTTACTTACAAATAAGATATTAACATAAAATCACTTCCTTCAAGGGGAGGTTAGGAGGACAAATGAACTGGAATCAATTATTAACTACTAAACGGTTCGGACAGGAAGCATATCATGCTAAAAGAGCCGACGACCGCAGTGAGTTTCAACGGGATTATGACCGGTTGATTTTCTCCGCCCCATTTAGACGGTTACAGAACAAAACACAGGTATTTCCCCTTCCGGGCAGCGTATTCGTACACAACCGGTTGACACATAGTCTGGAGGTAGCCTGTGTGGGCCGATCGCTGGGAGTGAACGTGGCTCACCGTATCCATAAAGTAAATGCATTTGCTTCCCCGTTTATCGATGAAATCGGATCCATTGTTTCGGCAGCATGCCTGGCACACGACCTGGGGAATCCACCTTTCGGACATTCGGGCGAAAGAGCCATTGCAACCTTCTTCTCAGAAGGAAACGTACAAAACCTGAAGAACGAAATGAGCGCGGAAGAATGGAAAGACTGTACTTTTTACGAAGGGAATGCCAATGCGTTCAGATTGCTGACCCATCAATTTATCGGACGGCGACCCGGAGGATTTGTACTGACCTACAGTACACTTGCTTCTATTGTGAAATATCCATACTCATCCATTTATTCGGATTTGAACAAACAGAAGTTTGGGTTCTTTGATTCCGAAAAGAATGATTTTAATAAAATTGCCGTCGAATTAGGAATACCCCGTTTGCCGGACAATCCAAACCGGTATGCCCGTCACCCGTTGGTTTATCTGGTGGAAGCTGCCGATGATATCTGTTACCAGATTATGGACATTGAGGATGCCCACAAACTGAAGATTCTTACTTCCGACGAAACAAAGAACCTGTTCCTTGACTTTTTTGATGATGAACGCAAGGCCCGAAGACTTGAAACCATGAATATGGTGACCGATGTCAACGAACAAATCGCCTATCTCCGCTCATCGGTGATCGGTCAATTGATCGACCAGTGTTCAGCCGTTTTTGTTGAAAATGAAGCAGCTATTTTGAACGGGACCTTCACCTTATCGCTCATCAAGCAACTGCCAAAGCAATCCGCAGATGCCTATAAAAGTTGTGAGAAAAAGGCTATTGCAAAGATTTACCGTTCGTCTGAAGTGTTGGATATCGAACTGGCAGGGTATAAAATCATTCTCACCTTGCTCGAAAATCTTGTTAAAGCTGTACTAAATCCAGAAAAAGCCTACTCTCAACAATTATTGATGCGCATTCCCGAACAGTATGAAACAAATAGTCCCACAGTATACGGCAAAATCATGGCAGTACTCGATTATATTTCGGGTATGACCGATATCTACGCCCTCGATCTGTATCGTAAGATAACTGGGATGAGCATTCCCACATTATAAGAATTTACTATTTATACATTTACTATTTACAATTTTCTCCTAATTGCTTATTTAATTTTCAGACAATCAACGAACTGATATTGCAATTGTAACAAACCGCCCAAGATCCTTAAATTATGGACCCGGGGCGGTTTAATTTTTATGTACCTTATCTGATTTCAAGTCAATATTCGCTGCCCGTGTTACCTACTACCAACTACATACTACTAACAACCTACTAATCAATATCCGACAGTTTGTGCAATAATAAATTTATAATTATCGCCCAGATTCATGGCTTTCAACAATTCAACTTCTTTTGCTCCGGCACGGACCACGGTTTTCAATCCTTCGGAGGCACAATACAAATAAACGTTCTGCGCGCAGTATCCTGAATCTTCTATAGCTCCTGTAAAGTTGTCGGCAGCGGTTTTCCCTTTGGCAATGAACAGCAGATTGAGAGGTGCTGTATCTACAAAAGTCTGCTTTCCGGCCAGATTGCGGAAATCACCTTTTACAACGGGTTCAAGTTGATGTTTACTCACATTATAAAAATAAATGCCATTCGACAGTACGGCATACGTTTGCAACGGATAACGACCCATAGAGGATGGGACAGTACGTTTTCCGTTTGAACGGTTGACGCCATTGGCAACCCATAATATTTCAGAAAGATGTTTCAACGTCAGGTTCCGGGTATCAAACTGACGGTCTGATTTTCTACGCGAAATAGCCTGCATAAGCGGTTTTCCTCCCAATGTATCGGGGGCCAGCAACCGGATGGTGTCGAAAGTTGTCAGAACCATTGGTTCGGATGTCGGTTTTACTTTCGCCTGAGCCGAAGTAAACACAAATGTGGCAAGTACGACTGCTAAAAATAATTGTTTCATGATGTTCTGTTTGATGAATTGATTATTAAAACGCAAACTTACAACTTTTTCATCTATTTTTGTGTTTTAGTTATTAACTTTTAAATGAAGCCTGCGACATCCTGATTTATCGGAACCTCAATCCCTTCAAACTTTCAAACTCTTCAAACTCTTCAAACATCAAACTTTCAAACTCTTCAAACTTTCAAACATCAAACCCTTCAAACTATAAAAATGTCCTATATCCCAACAAAACCCGCAACTCTTGGAATCATCCACCTCAACGATATTGACCTTCGTGAAATTGTACCGTTTATCGACTGGACCTATTTCTTTATGGCCTGGCGTCTGTCAGGCAGATACGAAGGCATTGAAACAGTCGATGATTGCCAATCGTGCAAAATGTCCTGGTTGCAGCAATTCCCCCAGGCCGACCGTCCCAAAGCGGAAGAGGCATTGAAACTCTATAAAGATGCCCAGTCAATGCTTCGTCGGTTTAAAGATGAGAACTTATTAAAAATCAATGCCAGCATTGGCATTTTCGAGGGATATGCCCGGGAGGATGATATTTACATCCGGTATCAGGATACGACCGTTGTGGTACCTACCCTTCGCCAGCAACATCCTTCCACCGATGGGTTCTGTTATTCGCTTGCCGATTTTCTGGCACCCGAAAACGATTATGTCGGCACCTTTGCCACCACCATTCAGGGAGTGGAAGCTTTTGCCGCTACATTTGAGAAAGAGGACAACATGTACGACTCCATACTGGTAAAAACACTGTCCGACCGTCTGGCAGAAGCAACCGCAGAATGGATGCATACACAAGTCCGCAAAAAATACTGGGGATATGCCGTCGACGAAGATCTGTCGGTAAAAGAAATGCTCCAGACTAAATACAAAGGCATTCGCCCGGCAGTGGGGTACCCTTCCCTACCCGATCAATCCATCATTTTCACCCTCGACCCGTTGGTAAATTTCAAAGAAATCGGCATTCAACTTACCGAAAACGGGGCCATGTTCCCCAATGCCTCCGTATGCGGAATCTATTTTGCCCATCCGCAATCCAAGTACTTTATGATTGGCAAGATTGATGAAGCCCAATTTACAGACTACGCTGCACGGCGTGGTATGGAACCTGAAGTTCTCAGGAAATGGCTGGCATCTAATCTGTGATTGGGTGATTGGTTGATTTGTTGATTAGGTAATTGGGTAATTAGTTAATTGAGTTATGGATGGATGAGTTGGTTTATTGATTAATTGATTTATCCGATTATTTGCAAAGACTTCTAATCAAAATGGCTCAAGAACTAAATAGAATTCATTTTTTATATAGTCATGCTTCTACTCCATTCGTAATCTTGTTTGCCAAAGTGTAACTAAACAATACA
>Ga0302212_1000210_pt1 | contig 27471 bp, 22 predicted proteins | sample II_Fen_N1_1_FD_200235 | JGI IMG/M metagenome (GOLD analysis project Ga0302212, IMG submission 200235) | Peat permafrost microbial communities from Stordalen Mire near Abisko, Sweden - II_Fen_N1_2 | ecosystem: Environmental > Terrestrial > Soil > Wetlands > Permafrost | place: Sweden: Abisko...
CCAGATGCCACCGTAGATGCAGCGGCCCAGATGTTCGGAAAATTGACCGTAAATGTGACGGCTGATTGTGGCTGTGCTGGTGTCGGTACGAATGACTACTTCGGCTTTTTCGGCAGCCAGGCAACCGGTGGAAATCAGCAGGGCAAAAAACAGTGAATTCAGTTTCATATAAGGTTTTATGAGGTTAATAGTCTAACATGGAATTCTTTACCTTGACCATACGTGCAATGGCCTTGATGTGCTCCGGACTTGTGCCGCAGCATCCTCCGACAATATTGGCGCCGGCTTCAATCAATTGCAAGGTCAACGCAGACATGTCTGCAGGCGATTCGGGGAAAACAGTGATGCCGTCCTGGCAAATCGGCAAACCTGCGTTGGCGTGAATCAAAATGGGCACGGTTGGATGTGTGGCACGGATTTCAGCCGTGATCTTGATCATTGCGGTCGTTCCGTTGCCGCAATTGCTGCCCAGCACGTCTGCACCGGCAGCCATCAGGGGTTCCACCATTTCGGCAGGGGCAATGCCCTTCTCGCTGCGAAACGTACCATCCGGAAGGGCATCGAACGTCATGGTGCAAATAATGTCCAAACCAGTAGATTTGGCGGCACGAACGGCGATGACGGCTTCTTCCAGATCGGTCATGGTTTCCACGATGATGGCATCTGCACCACCTTCCTTTAGACCAAGGCACTGCAGGGCAAAGGCTTCGTACAGTTCATTTTCGGACACTTCACCCAACATCAGGAATTTACCGGTCGGGCCAACCGACCCTAGAACCAATTTTTCCGGTCCGGCACCGTGACGGGAAGCCTCAGCAGCAGCTTTATTCAGCGCATAGGCCTGTCCTCCAAGTTCAAATTGTTCCAACTTGAAAAGATTGGCACCAAAACTGTTGGTTTCGACCATGTCTGAACCCGCAGCCGCATAACTGGCGGCGATGGATGCCACTTCCTCAAAATGTTCGAGGTTCCAGAGTTCCGGACAAGTTCCTGGTTCAAGACCCTTTGACTGCAAAAAAGTAATCCATGCTCCGTCTGAAACCAGGATTTTTCCTTCGGCAATCCGTTTTGTAAGTGTTCCCATATGTTTTAGTATTGATTTTAACAAAATTTGTCTACAAACCTACCATTTTTTTACAAAAACCGGAAATATTTACCCCTCCATATTCTCGGTTTCTCCCGCTAAAAAGCTAACTTTGTGACTCCCCAAAGGTATTTATTCAAAAAAGGCAATCAACCATGGCTAAAATCACTAAAGAAGCCGCCTTGCTCTATCATTCAATGGGCAAACCCGGCAAAATTGAGGTCGTTCCGACCAAACCCTACAGTACACAAAACGATTTGTCCCTCGCCTATTCACCCGGTGTGGCAGAACCTTGTCTGGAAATCGAACTCGATCCTCAGAAAGCGTATGACTACACCGCAAAAGGCAATTTAGTGGCGGTCATTTCCAACGGAACCGCCGTTCTCGGACTCGGAGACATCGGTACGCTCGCAGGAAAGCCCGTCATGGAAGGTAAAGGCCTGTTGTTCAAAATCTATGCCGGTATCGACGTTTTTGACATCGAAATCGACGAAAAAGATCCCGAACGTTTCATTCAGGCAGTAAAAGCCATTTCTCCCACCTTTGGAGGCATCAACCTGGAAGACATCAAGGCTCCCGAATGTTTTGAAATCGAAGAACGCCTCAAGGCTGAACTCGACATTCCCCTCATGCACGACGACCAACACGGTACGGCCATCATCTCCAGCGCCGGACTGTTGAACGCGCTGATTATCGCCAAAAAGAAAATCGACGAAGTCAAGATTGTTGTAAACGGAGCCGGCGCATCCGCCAATTCCTGCACCAAACTGTACTTGGCCTTAGGCGCCAAAAAGGAAAACATCATCATGCTCGACAGCAAGGGCGTTATTTCCACCTCCAGAACCGATCTGAACGAATCTAAAAAATATTTCGCCACTACCCGTACGGACTTGAAGACATTGGAAGACGCCGTCAAGGGTGCCGACATGTTCCTAGGCCTTTCCAAGGGCAACGTGCTTTCCCAGGACATGGTCCGCTCCATGGCTAAGGATCCCATCGTTTTTGCGCTGGCCAATCCGACCCCTGAAATCCCCTACGAAGACGCCATGGCTGCCCGCCCTGACGTTCTGATGGCCACCGGCCGTTCGGACTATCCCAACCAGATCAACAACGTTATCGGCTTCCCCTACATTTTCCGTGGAGCTTTGGACACTCGTGCCACTGCCATCAACGAAGAAATGAAACTGGCTGCCGTTTATGCCATCGCTGGTCTGGCCAAACAGCCGGTACCCGACGTGGTGAACGCTGCTTACAACGTCAACAACCTGAGCTTCGGCCGTGAATATTTCATCCCGAAACCTGTTGACCAACGCCTCATCACGGAAGTTTCCGTGGCCGTAGCCAAAGCCGCCATCGAATCGGGCGTCGCCAAGAAAATCATCACCGACTGGGATGCCTATAAGGACCATTTGCGCGACCTGATGGGTTACGAAACCAAGTTTACCCGTCGCTTCATGGACATGGCCAAGCAGAACCCGAAACGGGTTGTTTTCGCTGAAGCCGGTCACCCCAACATGCTTCGTGCTGCCGTTGAAGCCAAGGCCGAAGGCATTTGTCACCCCATTCTTTTGGGCAATGACGAACGCATTGAAAAAATGGCTAAGGATCTCGATCTAAGTCTTGAAGGCATTGAAATCGTCAACCTGCGCCACGACAACCAGGCCGACCGTCGCGAACGTTACGCTCACATTCTTTCCGAAAAACGCGCCCGTGAAGGTGCCAACTATCAGGAAGCTCAAGACAAGATGTTCGAACGCAACTATTTTGGCATGATGATGGTGGAAACGGGTGAAGCCGACGCTTTCATCTCCGGCCTCTACACCAAATACACCAACACCATCAAGGTGGCCAAGGAAGTCATCGGTATCCGCGAAGGCCTCAAGCATTTCGCCACCATGCACATCGTAAACACCAAGAAAGGCCCCTTGTTCCTCTGCGATACGCTGATCAACCGTCACCCCACCACCGACACTTTGGTGGACGTGGTTAAAATGGCTTCCGAAGCCGTTCGGTTCTTCGCCAACGAACCCAAAATCGCTATGCTTTCTTATTCCAACTTCGGTTCAGACCCCGATGGCAGCCCTGCTTCCGTACACGAAGCTGTCCGCCGCGTTCAGGAAGCCGAACCAGACTTGATCATTGATGGTGAAATGCAGGTGAACTTTGCCCTAAACAAGGAACTTCGCGATAAAATCTACCCGTTCTCCCGCTTGAAGGACCAGGATGCCAACACGCTCGTTTTCCCCAACCTGAGTTCAGCCAATGCATCCTATCAGTTGCTACAAGGCTTGACTCCGTTTGAATCCATCGGCCCGATCCAGATGGGACTGAACAAGCCCATCCACTTCACGGACGTGGAAGCTTCGGTTCGTGACATCGTAAACGTCACGGCAGTTGCAGTTATAGACGCGATAGTGGCAGAAAAGAACAAGAAATAAACTTCTTGATTGCAAGGAATGGGCCGCATCTCAAAAAGATGCGGCCCATTTTACGTTTAATCGAATTTGATGGCTTTGACCGGCGATATGCGCGAAATCATGTGCGTGGGAAGCAACACCACCAGAAGTGAAATGAGCAAGGTGCCTGCATTCACGATGAGGATGTACATCCAATTCAGTTCGATTGGAACGGAATTCACATAATAGGTGGTAGGATTCAAGGGTATGATGTGGAAATAGTTCTGAATGACGCAGAAGCCCAAGCCAATGATGTTCCCCCACAGCATGCCACGACCTATCAGGAACACAGACATGTAGATGAAGACCTTGCGCACCGAAAAATTCCGAGCCCCCAATGCCTTCATCACACCGATCATATTGGTGCGTTCCAGTATCAGGATAAGCAACCCTGAAATAATGTTGAATCCTGAGACAAAAATCATCAGGAATAAAATCAACCAGACATTGGTGTCCAGCAAATCGAGCCAACCAAACAAGTCCGGACTCATTTCATACAGGTTTCGCATGTAAAAGGACTCCTTGGAATCATCAGCCGCCCTGGATATGACGGAATAAACCCCTTCTTCGGCTTTTGGGAATTCCTCCATCGATTTGGCAAAGATTTCGAGCCCCGCCGCCTGATGGTCATCCCAACCGTTCAGTTTCCGGATGTGTCTGGCATCTGCCAGTAAAAAATATTTGTCAAACTCCGAGAAATGGGTGTTGTAGATACCGCATATATGAAATTTACGGGCACTAATGGATTGTCCTTTAATAAAATAGGCCAGAAAGCCGTCGCCCAATCTTAAATGAAGCAGTTTTGTAAGATGTTCGGAAATGAGCACATCGTTCGAGGGCGTCGTATAATTAGGCATTTTACCGGATATCAGGCAACCTTTCAAGAAGGTTCCGTCAAAATCGGTATCCGCGCCCTTCAGCACAACCGTCTGGAAATCCGTAGCCGTCTTGATCATGCCCGGTTTCGTGTACAAGCGCTGCACATGAGCCACACCGGGCACGGCTCTCAGATTGTTGACCAACGTATCCGATATGCGAACCGGATTCATTTCGTACGTGAAATTGGAAAAATAGCTGGTCACCTGGATGTGTGAATTGACCCCGATGATCTTGTTGCGTACTTCCCGTCTGAACCCCATGACGATGGACCAGGCGATGAGCATCACTGCCAAACCGACCGCTATGCCGATGATGGCAATGCGGATGGCAGGTTCGACTTTTTTCCCTTTGGAATTGTTTCGGGAAATGAGCCGACTGGCAATGAAGTATTCCAGATTCATCTGTTCAGCGTGCGGCCCGGATAGACTTCCAAAGCTTTCTCCAGAATGATCATGGCTTTTGCCAGAAATTCTTTGCCGATAACGTAGGCCAAACGGACTTCATCCCTACCCACATCGGGCGTGGTATAGAACCCGGAGGCAGGCGCAATCATGATGGTCTGGTTTTCGTACGAAAACTCTTCCAGCAACCAAGCGCAAAACTTGTCGGCATCGTCGATGGGCAGACGGGCCACCGTATAAAAGGCACCCATGGGGATGGGCGTATAGCAGCCGGGGATCCGGTTGATGGAATCAATCAGGAATTTGCGGCGTTCCACGTATTCGTTGTACATGTCCAGCATGTATTCCTCGGGTGCGTCCAGGGAGGCTTCCGCCACGATTTGACCCAACAGCGGCGGGCTCAAACGGGCTTGGCAGAATTTCATCACATCGTTGCGCACTTGTAAGTTCTTGGTAATCAAAGCACCGATACGGATGCCACATTCACTATAGCGCTTGGAAACGGAATCCACCAGCACCACATTCTGCTCAATCCCTTTCAAATGGAAGGCTGAAATGTAGGGTGCACCCGTGTAGCAAAACTCACGGTACACTTCGTCGGAAAATAGATAGAGATCGTATTTCTTGACCAGGTCGCGGATCTGGTTCATTTCCTGCTGCGTATAGAGGTAGCCCGTCGGATTGTTCGGGTTGCAGATCATGATGGCCCTCGTCTTGGGCGTAATGATCTTCTCGAATTCAGAAACCGGAGGCAGTGCAAAACCGGTTTCGATCGATGAAAAAATAGGCTTGATCACTGCACCGGCTGAAATGGCGAATGCGGTGTAATTGGCATAAGCCGGCTCCGGCACGATGATTTCATCACCTGGATCGAGACAAGCAAGAAAGGCAAAAAGCACGGCTTCCGAGCCACCTGTGGTTACGATGATGTCGTCCACGGTCACGTCAATCTTGAAACGGTGGTAATATTCAACCAATTTTTCCCGAAAACTCAGGATGCCTTCACTCGGACTGTATTCCAAAATAGTACGGTCCATCGCTCGTAACGCCTCCAATCCCACTTCGGGGGTTTTGATATCGGGCTGGCCAATATTGAGGTGGTAAACGGTCACTCCTTTTGCCTTGGCTATATTGGCCAACGGCACCAGTTTCCGGATGGGCGATTGAGGCATCATGGCCCCGCGAACGGACGGTTTGGGCATATAATTGGTGAATTGATTTATAAAAAATCGGTCGCGCAAAGATAGGAACTCAGGCTCGCAATTGCAAATAAAAACGCCCTCAAGAACATCGCTTGGTTACGGTCTGTTCCGTTAAAAAAACGTTTTGAAATGGATTGTTGTTTTGTACGTGCAGAAAATGTACATTTGTCAGCATCAAAAATCATCTCTTATGTACCATACCTTATTATTGTTTAATTTCGGGGCACCCGAAGTCATTGTAATCGGCTTAATCGTCGTGCTCCTTTTTGGTGGCAAAAAAATACCCGAACTCATGAAAGGATTGGGCAAAGGGGTCAAAAGTTTCAAAGACGGCATGAAGGACGTGGAAGACACGATCAACAAGGACGAGGATAAAAAACCCTGATTGGCCTTTCCATGCAGGAATTAACTTTTTGGGACCACCTCGAGGATCTTCGGCACATGCTGTTTCGAGTTTTGGGTGCGATGTTTGTTGCAAGCATCGCTTTCTTTATTTTCATGCCCCAAATTTTCGACTCCGTGGTCATGGCTCCCTGCTTCGGAGACTTTCCCATCTACCGTCTTTTCTGCCACATCACCAAGCTTTTCACCAACGACACATCGTTCTGCGACGAATCTTTTCGCATCCAGATCATCAACATCCGACTGGCTGCCCAGTTCATGATCCACATGCAGATGTCGTTTCTGTTCGGCCTCATCGTGAGCTTTCCATATCTATTGTTCGAAATCTGGAAATTCATTGCACCAGCCTTGTACGATAAAGAGAAAAGTGGTTTCCGAATGGCATTTTCACTCTCCTCCGTATTGTTTTACGCCGGTGTTTGCCTGAGTTATTTCCTGGTATTCCCCATCACCTTACGCTTTCTGGCCGGCTATCAAATCACCAGTTTGGTTTCGAATCAGCTTTCACTCGATTCGTACATCAGCAATTTCATAACGCTGAACCTGATCATGGGCCTGGTTTTCGAATTGCCGATGTTGGCGCTCATCCTTTCCAAATTGGGTATTGTGAAACGCCGCTTTTTCCGCAAATATCGAAAACATGCCATCGTTATCCTGCTTATAGTCGCAGCCGTCATCACGCCCACAGGGGACCCCTTCACGCTCATGATTGTTGCGCTGCCGCTTTACATCCTATACGAAATCAGCGCCCTGTTGGTCAAAAAATAAAGGCTGCTTTTTAAAAAAGCAGCCTTCTTGTTCAGAGAACAAAAGTTCCCCCTATTTAGTTTTTTGAGGCCTAAATATCAAAGTAAGTATTGGGAGCTGATGGAACGGTGATCGAACACACGTTCAATGGTATCGGCAAACATGTCAGCAATACTGAGCACTTTTACCTTGGAGCAGCATTTGACGAACGGAATGCTGTCGGTCATCAACAATTCAACCAAGGCTGAATTTTCAACCCGATCGCAGGCAGGTCCAGACATGACGCAGTGTGTGGCAACTGCACGAACAGACAAGGCACCATATTCCATCATCAGGTCGGCGGCTTTGGTTATCGTGCCGGCAGTATCCACCATGTCGTCAATCAATACGACATTCTTGCCTTTCACATCACCGATGATTTTCATTTCGGACACCTCATTGGCGTGTTCACGACTCTTGTGGCAAAGCACCATGGGAACATCCAGAAATTTGGCATACGTATTGGCCCGTTTGGAGCCACCCACATCCGGAGCGGCAATGATCAGATTGTCCAGATTCAGATTGCGTAGATATGGTATGAAAATGGTCGAACCGTATAAATGATCCACAGGGACATCAAAAAATCCTTGAATCTGGTCAGCATGCAAATCCATTGTGATCAAACGCTCGATCCCGGCTGTTGAAAGCAGGTCGGCAATCAGTTTGGCACCGATGGAAACGCGGGGTTTGTCCTTGCGATCCTGCCTAGCCCAACCGAAGTATGGGATGACAGCGATGATTTTACCGGCAGAAGCCCGTTTGGCAGCATCAACCATCAGCAAAAGTTCCATCAAGTTGTCCGAATTCGGAAAAGTGGACTGAATGAGGTAAACCACAGCTCCACGAATGGATTCTTCGTAAGAAACCGAAAACTCTCCGTCTGCAAAGTGCTGGATATTCATTTTCCCCAGTGGAACACCAAGGCTGGCACAAATTTTTTCTGCCAGATACTGTGAATTAGTACCTGAAAACACTTTGAAAGAACCTGTATCGTTCATAAAGCTGAATGAAATTTAGGATGTTGTATTTGGTCCTGCAAAGATAGGAATTTTGAGGCTAAACCTTCCCATTAGTTGGGACAAAAAAAACAATTAAATTGAATACGACATTCCTATCAACCTGCATTATATTAAATATCAATACATTACAACGATTGAATTGTATATTTATACAGCAAAGTCGCTAAAATATGCACTTATTTTGGAGCGACTCCTTTTAGCAACAAGCCGCCGTAGGCAGGCACATCCAATACTACAGGCACAAGCGAAGTGCACTCCAGATGGTAGTTTTGTCCGGTGAAGAGGTCTGTCATGGCATGCAAATTTCCTTCTTCAATGGCCAGACAATCAAAAGCATGCCTTGGTATATTCAAGGTCACTTTTTGATCCGAATCCGAGAAGTTGATGATTCCCAAAAGGCATTCATTTTCCGCTTTCCGAATAAAGGCATAGATCGTGTTCGTATCAAAACCGGGATTGTCAAAATTGGCATAGACCAAATCGAAGAACGTACCTTGACTGATTGTTTTTTCGTTGCGATGAATTTCGAGGAGGCGCTTGTAAAAATGCCTGACTTCCAATTGTTCTGCAGTTAGCTGTTCCTCGTTCCACCGACCATCATTCTTCCAGGCAGCCAGCGAGCCAACGCTCCAATAATCGAAGATGGTGCTTCTGCCATCTTGACCACTGAAACCTTCGGCATCCATGCCTCGTTCACCGAGCTCCTGTCCGGCATAAATCATGAGCGGATTGATCTTCTGGCAAGCCAACACCATCATGGCTGGAAAAGCCTTGCGTGGATCTCCGGCAAAAAAGTCTGAGGCGATTCGCTGTTCATCGTGGTTTTCCAAAAAATGCAACATGTGGGTACTGAAATCATCAACCATCTGCCAGCAACTCGTTATGGAGTAGGCTGATGCATGCCCTTCGATCACACTCCTCAAGGTATTGTACATTCCTTCCTTGTCGTAAAGCAGGTCGAAATGTCCGTTGTGAATGTAATCCCAATAGCGGGAAGGTTGGTAGACTTCTGCTATGAACGTAAGGTCGGGCCTGTCCTTCTTAACTCGGGGAATGACCCAACCCCAGAATTCCACCGGAACCATTTCAGCCATGTCGCAGCGAAAACCATCCACACCCATACTTGCCCAATAATTCAGGATATCGAGCATTTTGAACCAGGTGGTGGGTATCGGATAAAAATGCGTTTTTCCCCCACCTTGGTAATCCACCCCGTAATTCACCTTGACTGTTTCATACCAGTCATTGATGTTCGGATGCTCGGTAAAGCAATCGTTTCCGGTGGCTTTGGCGGGAAATTCCTGGTAGGGTTCCTCTTGGCCGGCAAAAAGATCCAAATGGGGAGCGAACGGTTGTTGCGGTATATAATAAAAGTTGTTGTCTGGGTAAAAACCGTAGAAGTAACGGTCGTCTGCGCCAAAATCGCGGACCGCTTCCGGTTTCATGTCGGAGCAATATTGCCTGGACACATGGTTGGGCACAAAGTCTACAACAACCTTGAGCCCAGCTTCGTGGGTGCGTTTTATCAAGTCTTTAAACTCGTTGATTCGATTTAGGGGGTCTTGCGCAAGATCGGGATCGACATCGTAGTAATCCTTGATTGCATAGGTTGAACCTGCTTTTCCTTTAACAACGGCAGGATGATCCTTACGGATTCCAATGGCGGAATAATCCGTCTGTGTGGCATGTTCCAGCACACCGGTGAACCAAATGTGCGTACTACCCAATTCACCTATGGACTTCAAGGCTGCTGGTGTAAAATCAGCAAACTTACCACATCCGTTTTCATCAATATTTCCATTGGGGATGTTTTTTCCGGCATTTCCGAAATACCGGGGGAATACCTGATATATAACCATGACCTATCTTTTTACGTTATGTAACCTACAATCAAATATACTAAATAAAAATGCTGACCGAATACAATTCAGCCAGCATTTAAAATTATTTAATATACCGAGGTTATTGCATTCCGTCGGTAGCCGCGTCCTTGCTGATTTTTTTGATCAGTCCCTGAAGAACGGCTCCCGGGCCGAGTTCGGTGAAAGCATCGGCTCCGTCAGCGACCATGGCCAGTACGGACTGTGTCCAGCGAACCGGTGATGTCAATTGGTCCACCAGGTTGGCTTTGATGATGGTCGGATCGGTTTGTGGTTTGGCGTTTACATTCTGATAGATGGGGCAAACAGGCGCTGTAAACGGTGTTGCTTCAATGGCGGCGGCCAATTCCACACGGGCCGGCTCCATGAGCGGTGAATGGAAGGCACCACCCACGCTGAGTTTCAGGGCACGTTTGGCACCGGCGGCGGTCAGTTTTTCGCAAGCCAGGTCAATGCCTTCGTTGGAACCGGAGATTACCACTTGTCCCGGGCAGTTGTAATTGGCGGGGACCACCACTTCGTCGGTGATGGCGGCACAGATTTCTTCGATGGTTTCATCCGATAGGCCCAAGATGGCGGCCATGGTGGAAGGACGCGCCTCGCAAGCCTTTTGCATGGCCAAGGCACGCTGATAAACCAATTTCAGACCGTCTTCGAAGGAAAGGGCACCTGCTGCTACCAAGGCGGAGAATTCTCCCAGGGAGTGACCGGCGACCATTTCGGGCTTGAAATCGGCGCCCAAAGTCTTGGCCAGTAGAACAGAATGCAGGAAAATGGCGGGTTGAGTCACTCTCGTTTGACGCAAATCTTCTGCGGTACCGGTAAACATGATGTCCGTGATACGAAAACCAAGGATGTCGTTGGCTTTTTCAAACAAATCGTGTGCGAGCGGAGACTGATCGTACAAGTCCTTGCCCATTCCGGTAAACTGAGCTCCCTGTCCGGGAAAAACGTATGCCTTCATTTTTTTGAATCTTTTTGGTGGTTAATGAATTTTGCGGTGCAAAGGTAAGGATTTCTGCACAAAAAAAGAAGAAGTGAGTAGTCAGGTGTTCAGATTGCCGTAAGTAGGGTCATTTTAGCTCATTTTAAAAAGAACAGTCCAATGAATTGCGGAAAAAATGTAGTTTTGTAAACCTTATAGTATCTGGAACGCCCGAACAACATGAAAAAACTCTTCACAAACGCTTTGATTTTTTTATTTCTTTCGTTTTCCCTGCCTGGTTATGCCCTTCTGCAGGCTACCGTCCAAAATGCATTCCGTTCTGATTCCATCCTTAAATACGCTCGATTGACAGACGATTACATCCGGCTGGTCAAGCATCCAGATTATTGGAACAATACGGTTGTCGGCGGAAAATCCAGGCCCAGCAACATCTGGACCCGAGGTGTCTTTTACGAAGGACATATGGCTTTGTATCAAATTAGTCCCGATACCGCCTTATTCAATTACGCTTACAATTGGGGTAAGAATTTCAATTGGCAGGTTGCTTACGGGAGTGCGACCAGCACCAGTGCCGACGACCAATGCTGCGGTCAGACCTACCTTCAACTCTATCAGCTGAAACCTTCAGCCAACATGCTGACGGGTATCAAAGCTTGCCTGGACAACAGTATTGCATCAAAAAACTATACATACTGGTGGTGGGTGGATGCCATTCAAATGGCCATGCCGGCATACGCGCTACTGGGAACTATTACCAAAGACACCATGTATTATGATTTCATGTACAAATCGTACTCCAATAGCCGGAGTACGGCTGATGTCACGGGTTTGTTCAATGTCAAGGACGGATTATGGTGGCGGGATAAAAATTTCAATCCGCCCATCGTTAATGCCAATGGGAAGAATATCTATTGGTCACGCGGGAATGGATGGGCTTACGCAGCACTGACCAGAGTACTGGCCTTCCTTCCAAAGTCTGAAACCCATTATCAGGAATACCTGCGCGACTTCAAACTCATGTCAGCCGCCATCATTGCCTGTCAGCGGAACGATGGTTTCTGGAATGCAAATCTGGCCGACACCGTTTTGTATGCCGGAAAAGAAACCTCCGGCACCGGATTGTTCGTTTATGGCTTGGCCTGGGGAATCAACAACGGGATCCTGGACCGTACTTCCTATCTAAATGCCGTAAAAAAAGGCTGGCTGGCCATACAAAACGATGCCATCCATCCCAACGGACTCCTCGGTTGGGTTCAAGGTACCGGTGACGACCCAAGCGACAATTACCCCTTTGGCTACAACATCATCCCGAGTTTCGAGGATTTCGGAGCTGGTTGCGTGCTGCTAGGAGCAGCTGAATCCTGGAAATTGAGTAAGACATTGGAAAAGGAAGACAGCATCGCCAACAATTTGGGAAAAGTATTCGTGCAACCCATTCAATACCAATATCGGAAGAACCTGTTTTGTTTGGAGACGACAGTTGCCTCCAGCCTTAGCATCCATCAGATAAACGGCCAAATCATGTTCCAAAGCCTAACCTCCCCTTCGTCTGAAACCAAGGTTGACCTGAACAGTTGGCCGAAAGGTGTCTATCTGGTCCGAATCCGCTCCTCGAAAGGCATTCAGACGCTAAAAATCATGCGTTAAAGGATGCTTTTGAAATATTCGATGGTCTTGATCAGGCCTTCCTCCAACTCAATTTTCGGAGCCCAACCCAATTTTTCGACTGCCAGGCCGATGTTTGGTTGACGCTGCGTGGGATCGTCCGAGGGCAGCGGCGCCCAAACGATTTTCGAATTGGAACCAGTCAAGTTGATGACTTTTTCAGCCAGTTCCAGAATGGTGAATTCGTTCGGGTTTCCAATGTTGACGGGGCCTGTGAAATCATCGCCCGTCGCCATCAGCCGCAGCAAACCTTCAATGAGGTCGTCCACATACTGAAAACTCCGGGTTTGCCGGCCATCCCCGTAAATGCTGATGTCTTCGTTCCGCAATGCCTGAACGATAAAATTCGAAACCACCCTGCCGTCGTTCGGATGCATGCGTGGGCCGTAGGTGTTGAAAATGCGCGCAATCTTGATGCGCACGTTGTTCTGCTTGTGGTAATTCACAAACAAGGATTCGGCTGAACGCTTCCCTTCATCGTAGCAGGAACGCTCACCGATGGGGTTCACATTGCCCCAGTAGGTTTCCACCTGCGGATGAATCTGCGGATCGCCATAGACTTCGCTGGTCGATGCCTGCAATATCTTGGCTTTGATGCGTTTGGCAAGGCCAAGCATGTTGATGGCGCCCATCACCGACGTCTTGATGGTCTTGATGGGGTTGTACTGATAATGGATGGGAGAAGCCGGACAAGCCAGGTTGTAGATTTCGTCCACTTCGATGTAGAATGGCATGGTAACGTCGTGGCGGACCAGTTCAAAATACGGATGGTCCATCAAATGAACGATGTTCTGCTTTTGGCCCGTGAAGTAATTGTCGAGGCAAACCACTTCATTGCCGTCACTCAAAAGACGTTCACACAGGTGCGAACCCACGAAGCCGACACCACCGGTCACCAATATCTTTTTCCGTATCATTTGCTTGTATCGACCCCGATGCAGAAATAATCGAAACCATTTCGGCTCATTTCATTCTTGTCGTAGATGTTGCGACCGTCAAAAACAACAGGCGTACTCAGCAACTTCTTGACAATCTTGAAGTTGGGGAATTTGAATTCAGGCCATTCGGTTACCAGCACCAAACAATCCGCATCGATCAAGGCTTCGTACTGATCGTCCACATACGTGATGCTTTCGCCCAAAATACGCTTGGTTTCGTTCATGGCTATCGGGTCATACACTTTGACACGGACACCAGCCAGTAGTAGCTTTTCGATGATGACCAACGAAGGAGCTTCCCGCATGTCATCGGTCTGAGGCTTGAAAGAGAGTCCCCAAATGGCAACGGTCTTACCCGTCAAATCACCTTTGAAATACTGTTCGATCTTGTGGAACAATACGGATTTCTGATCCTTGTTCACCGCTTCTACGGCTTTGAGCACCCGCAGGTCATAGTTGTAATTCTGAGCCGTATGGATCAACGCTTTCACATCTTTCGGAAAGCAGGATCCACCGTAACCGATGCCCGGATAAATGAATTTGTTACCGATGCGCGAATCAGCACCGATGCCCCTGCGCACCATATTGATGTCGGCACCCACCAACTCGCAGAGATTGGCGATGTCGTTCATAAAGCTGATCTTGGTGGCCAATATCGAATTGGCTGCATATTTGGTCATTTCTGCCGAAGTTATATCCATGAAAATGATGGGATGCCCGTTCAGTGTAAACGGCTTGTACAGGCTTTTCATCATGTCTTCCGCCCTGGGAGAATCAAGCCCGACCACGATGCGGTCCGGTTTGAGGAAGTCGTCGATGGCAGCGCCTTCTTTCAGAAATTCGGGATTGGATGCTACGTCAAAAGGTATGTTCACACCTCTTTTGTCGAGTTCTTCCTGTATGGCGGCCTTCACCTTGACGGCCGTACCCATGGGAACAGTGCTTTTGGTGGCGATGACCAGATAATCCTGCATGTTTTTGCCGCATTCATGCGCCACGGCTAGCACGTACTTCAAGTCGGCGCTTCCGTCTTCGTCCGGCGGCGTGCCGACAGCGATGAAAAGTATTTCGCAATCTTCCAGCGCTTCAGCCATGCTGGTGGTAAAGTTCAATCGACCTTTTTTCATGTTCCTCAGGAGCATTTCATCCAGTCCCGGTTCGTAGATGGGAACAATGCCGTTTTGGAGATTCTCTATCTTCTTTTCATCTATGTCCACACAAACGACATCGATGCCGACATCCGAAAAACAAGTGCCTGAAACCAGCCCCACATATCCGCTACCTACTATTGCAATTTTCATCCGTATATCAAATTTGGTTGACGCAAAGGTAAAACAATCCAAGTTTTGATTCGTATCTTTGCGACTTAAATTAACCACACTATGAAGAAAATACTTGTTACCGGAGGAACCGGTTTTATCGGTTCACACACCGTCGTCGAGTTGCAAAAAAAAGGGTATGAAGTCATCATTGTCGATGATTTGTCCAATTCCTCCATCGAAGTGGTGGACAGCATCACCAAAATCACGGGTATCAAACCTGGTTTCGAACAAATCGACCTTTCGGACGCAGTAAAAACAGCTGATTTCTTTGTCCGGAACAAAGGTATTGAAGGCATCATCCACTTTGCGGCATTCAAAGCTGTCGGCGAATCCATGGTCAAACCACTGGAATACTACAAGAACAACCTTGGTTCCTTGCTCAACATTCTGGAAGGCATGAAGGAAAACGGCATCAAAAACGTGGTTTTCAGCTCTTCCTGCACCGTTTACGGTCAACCTGAAGTTCTGCCGGTAACCGAATCCGCTCCCATCCAACAAGCCTGGTCCCCCTACGGAAATACCAAACAGATGTGTGAGGAAATCCTCCGCTTCGCTACCACGACCTTGCCCCTGAAAGCCATTGCCCTGCGCTACTTCAACCCCATCGGCGCCCATGAGTCCGCACTCATCGGTGAGTTGCCCTTGGGTGTGCCCGGCAACCTGGTTCCGTTCATCACACAGACAGCCATCGGCATCCGCCCCTGCCTGAGCGTATTCGGCGACGACTACAACACGCCCGACGGTTCAGCCGTTCGCGACTACATTCACGTGGTAGACTTGGCCAAAGCCCATGTCATTGCCGTTGAACGCATGCTGGACGAGAAAGGCAAATCCAACCTGGAAATATTCAACCTTGGAACCGGAAACGGTTATTCCGTACTCGAAGTCATCAAATCCTTCGAAAAGGTCTCCGGTGTGAAACTGAACTACAAAATCGTTCCACGCCGCCCAGGCGACATCGAACAGACTTGGGCCGACACCACCTTCGCCAACGAAGAATTGGGTTGGAAAGCTGAAAAAGGCTTGGACGAAATGATGCTCTCCGCCTGGAACTGGGAAAAGGCTTTGGCAGCAAAGAAATCATAAGAATAAAGAATACTACACATCTCATTCTTCCATAGACACGGCAGAATAAATAAAGCGAGTTGCAGTGCAACTCACTTTATTTATTCATCTCTTCCGGATCACACAAAAAAAACGCCCCTTTCAGGGCGTTCTTTTTGTGTGATCCGGAAGAGATTCGAACTCTTGACCCACAGCTTAGAAGGCTGTTGCTCTATCCAACTGAGCTACCGGACCCCATTGTGTTAAAACGGGGACAAAGGTAAGGAAATTATTGAAATCAGAAAGGATAACCCACTGCAAAATGCAAGGCAAAATCATCCCAGTTGTCGATGTGGCGGATGCGCCAGTGGTCTGACAAGTTGGCAGACGGATCATAAACCTTCATTCCGGCATCCACACGGATCAGAAAATAGTTAAAAGCTAGTCGGATACCGCCACCGATACTTCCCGCGATTTGTTTGTAAAAACTGTTCAGTTTGAATTGGCCACCAGGTTGTCCACTGTAATAGTTCAAAGTCCAGATGTTACCGGCATCTGCAAAAAGAGCCCCTTCCACCACCCAAAAAAGGGTGCCCCGGTATTCCATGCTCAAATCAAGCTTCATATCACCGGACTGATTCATAAAATTGATTCGGGTACCCGGATTGGAATACGAACCGGGTCCCAGGGTACGAACGCCCCATCCACGGACCGAGTTGGCACCCCCTGAATAAAATCGCTTTTCAAAAGGCAGAATGGTTGAATTACCGTAAGGATATGCCAAGCCGACCCCTGCCCTATACGCCAGTCGGCTTCTGGAATCGAGGGTCACACTTTTAGCAAATTCCAGTTCTCCACGAACATACTGGCTGAAATTTATTTTGCCGATCTTGTAAAAACCATTGGCATCCTTGGGTGCTCCCGCCAAAGCATATCCTGCATACAACAGATTACCGGCCGACTCGAAGCTTCCCTTCCAAGTATGATAATCGCGGCTCACCGAACCAAAAGGCACACTGGAATAGGAGAATGTATAGGCTGAACGCAAAATGAAGTGGTCCTCGTAACTGTATTTCAAATAGGAAGTATCATTTAAATACGTGGCTGCAAATCCTGGGTCCACCCTGGGCATGTACGTATAACTGAGGTCAAGCAGATCGAAAGTCTGACTCAGATTCTGATGGGACCAATTGTAACGGAGCCCCATGGATGCTACCGTTCGTTCAAACTCAGGACGAGTCATCAATTGATAGGCCGTCCTTAATTCCGTCGTGGCATCAACGAGCTGCTTGAAATCGGTTTTCAGAAATGGTGCCTTGAATTCAGGCAAGATCAGATTCAGCTCACCTCCCAATTCGAAATAATTGCTGGACTTGGTGGAAATTGCCTCGTAGGCACCACGAACTTTGGCCTGCAACATTTCTGAACCGTTGAACAAGTTTCGGTGGGTATAACTGACATTTCCCGCGACACCGAAATCGCCGGCCGTATTGGTTCCTTCCACATCAAAACTGATCCCCTGACGTTTGTTTTGGGACAAAACGATGTAGCAATCCAAGGGCCGCTCATCGGTCGCATCGGATGGAACTTCTGCAAAACGAATGTTCACATATTTCATGTATTGCAGCGAGTTCAGGCGGGCATAAGTACGGTTCACCTTCGTCACATCGAACAGCTGTCCGGGTACGATTCGGCAATTGGCAATCAACGCATTCGGCGAAATAAAAGGTTTGTCTTTATAAACTGTTCTGTAGCCTGCGGTGGTCAGAGTATCATAACCTGTCAGGCTAAAAATGGAGGCACCTTCGGCATTTGCCCCAGTTGCAGATTGCCTGTTGAAACTGGCCATATCCACATCGAGCATGAAATAGACGTTTCTTAGCCGAAAGACCGAATGGCTGAAATCAATGAGGCGGGCTCCTGTAGTAGGATTAATGGTCGAATCCGACTGAAACGACTGAAGCATCAGCGTTACATTTGCGGTACTGTTACCCAACATGCTATCCACCCGATAATAGAAATTTTCCTTCTGAATGGCATAATAGCCTTTTTCCTGCAAGTATTTGACCAAACGATCTCGTTCCAAATTCAGTTTTTCACTGCTTAGAAGCATACCGGGATGAATATCCGTAGACTGTAGGGCTTTCTCAATCCAATTATTGAGGCTGTCACCTGTTGAATTGAATTCGAACTTGTTGATGGTATAGGGTGAATTTCCGTTCATGGTGATGGTCACATAAGCCCGACGCTTCTTGAATTGCACATCCTCCTGCACAATGGCATTGAAGTAACCTTGATTTATAAGCAGGTTTTCCAGTGTCACTCTGGATCGTTCATTTTTAGCCGGATCAAAAATAACGGGTTCCTCACCCAACTTACGCAACGTCCTGTTTATCCATTTACTGGTATCCTTGCCGGACATGTTGTAAATGGAAAGGTTCAAATCCAGAAAACCCAGGAAGCGCTCGTTGGGAACCTGATGCAGGTAGATGTTGTAGTTGACATCCGAAGCCAGAATGCCTTTTTGTACGAGTTTGACCGAATGCAGTAAATACTGGTCTTGCGGCACATACTTGAACGTATTGCATGCGGAGAGCAAGAACAGCGTCAGCAGTGATAAAAGCAGGACAAGTCTGCGCATTTAATACTATTTTAATTTATACAAATGTACATTTTCCCGTCAAAGTTGACAAATGACAGATGACAAATTTCCCGGGACGGTTTTTCTTTTGTAGTTTTGTTCGCAAAAACGTATAAAATGCTGAGTCAGGCCAAACAAAAATGGATTCGATCGCTGGAACAAAAAAAGTTCAGGCAAGAACAAGGTTTGTTTTTAGCCGAAGGCAGCAAATGCTGCACCGACTTGTTGAAGCTCCTGCCCTGCCGGTTTTTGGCTGCCACGCCGGAATGGCTGGAGGCGCACAAAGCCCTGAAAGCTACTGAAATAGTGGATGCCACACCAGAGGAGATCCGTAAGGCCAGCCTGCTGAAGAACCCGCAAGAAGTACTGGCCGTTTTTGAAATACCTTCGTACGAACTGAATCCCGAACAGTTGAAGGGGAATCTCAGTTTGGCTCTGGACAACATTCAAGACCCGGGCAACCTGGGCACTATTTTGCGCATCGCCGACTGGTTCGGCATACGGAATGTCCTTTGTTCCATCGGTACGGCTGACGCATTCAACCCGAAGACCGTTCAAGCCACCATGGGTGCCATCGGTCGCATCCACATGCAGTACCTTGATCTATCTGAATTTCTGAAATCCGTACAGCTACCCATTTACGGAACTTTCCTGGAAGGAAAAATCCTGTATGATGCCAACCTTCGAAGCGAAGGCATCATCGTGATGGGAAATGAAGGAAACGGTATTTCGGAAGCAGTTGGGAAACTGGTGACAGACAAACTATTCATTCCGGATTTTCCAATGGGCCAAACCGGTTCTGAATCTTTAAACGTCTCGGTAGCGACAGCCATCGTATGCTCTGAATTCCGAAGACAAGCCCTACTGAAAGGCTGATTATTTCCAATGATTCGGCTCGATCTTCTTGCTTGCTTCGATCCGCTCCCTTCGTTGACGTTCCATCTCCAACTGTTTCATTTGCTCTTGCTCCACGGCTCTAGGTTGGAAACGCTTGCGAATTTGCTCGTTTTTGGGCACCACCCTGTAATTGCGTGTAGGCAAACGGCGACCACCTGGTGCCAGTACTTCCTTTCGAAGGTCCGGAGGCAGCACAACGGCATTTTGCCTGAGCAGCGAATCGGCCTTGGCTTTCAAGGAGTCCGGATCGGAAGTATTGAATACGGAATGGATGGACAGTTGAGGATACAAGCTCAGACGCGTGGTATCCTTCGGAATTCGGTACATCCATTGTTTGGTGAACCATGCACTGTTGGACGGCAGCGAATCACCCTTCAGATACAACCGATGAACAGGAACCGTATCCCGACGGAACAGACCGAAAGTATAGATTGAACGGGTTTTTGCCGTATCCAACCCAAATTTGAGCATACTGCTGGTTTGATCGAACATACCTTCTTCAATAGCAGCCTTGAATTCATCCAATTTGGTCTGCACGTCAACATAGACCTTCTCATACAAATCCATATGACGGCTGTACCAGGACACCGAATAATAGAACTCTTCCTGGGTAAGGTGGTGCTTCCGTAAAACGGAACGGTAAGCCATATCCTTAAAGTACTCCGTATCAAGACCACGGGTCCATTCCTCAGGAATGGGTTCAGAAACTTCATTGACAGCAGCTTCCGTCAAATGCATGTCAAACAGGACATTGGTCATTTCCCTTCTGGAAAGAACGCCCTTAGGTCTGCATGAGCTGAAAAGAACCAACAGCAGACAACACCAAAGGATCAGCCTGATTTTGGAAAATGGGATCATGGGTTTTCCGGCACTTCCGGTAGGACTTTGGAAGTGGAAACTTCGGACAAATCCTTGCGATAAAAAAGCAAAAGAATGACAATACCGACCGAAATGGATGAATCGGCGATGTTGAAGATGGGCCGGAAGAAAACAAACGGATCGCCTCCTACGAAAGGCATCCAGGAGGGCCAATGCGTGTCAATCAGCGGGAAATACAACATATCGACCACCTTGCCGTAGAAAAAGGTACCATATCCCCCACTTGCAGGCAGGAACGTGGCCAGCTGACCGAAACTGTGGTCGAAGAGTAGTCCGTAAAACAGGCAATCGATGATGTTGCCCATGGCGCCTGCAATAATCAGCGAGATGCAGACTAAATAACCGGTACGTGTGCCGGGCTTCGAGATGATTCTGGAAACATACCAGAACAACCCGGTAACAGCGGCAATACGGAAAAGTGTGAGGAATAACTTGTCAAAAAGCTCAATGCCAAAGGCCATACCATTGTTTTCGGTAAAAAACAGGTAGAACCAATCGGTGATACGTATGCTGTCGTGCAGGACCAAATGGGTTTTGATCCAAAATTTGAGCGCCTGATCCGCAAGCAGAATCAGAAAAATGATCAGCGCGACTATCCAGCCTCTTGAAAGTTTCGGCATCTTATTTTCGTTCCTTGGCTTCAATGGAAAGGGTAGCATGCGGAACGGCACGGAGACGTTCTTTCGGAATGAGCAGACCCGTTTCGCGACAAATGCCGTAAGTCTTGTTTTCAATGCGAATCAAGGCAGCTTCCAGGTGCTGGATGAACTTCATCTGACGCTGTGCCATACGGCCGGTTTCTTCCTTCAACATCGTGTTGGCGCCTTCTTCGAAAACTTTGAACGTAGGCGATGTGTCCATGACGTCATTGCCGTCCATGTTGGTGACACTGGCTTTCAACTGATCGTAATCATCTTGGGCCTTCGCCAGTTTTTCTTCTATGATTGCGCGGAATTCTTCGAGTTCCGCATCGGAATATCTGATTTTGTCTGACATATGTTACTTATTAGCTGTTTTAAAAAATAATCTGCGAATATAAGAAAATAGGACTGCAACACCAACCTAAACGGTCAAAATTTTCATCCGATTTTTTGAATGTTGATAAATAAATCCATATCCTCCAGATCGAGTGAAGTACCATTCTGAACGGCAGCCACCAGCTCGAATTTTCCGGCCAGCGTTTGCGTCATGATGTAGGTCGACCAATCGTGCATTATGGATTTAACATCCTCATTATCTGTTAATTGAATACTAATTTTATCGGTAATCTCAAATCCGTTGGACTTGCGGATGTTCTGGATACGGTTCACCAGCTCACGGGCCAAACCTTCTTGTTTGAGCTCCTCGGTGATGGTGATGTCGAGTGCCACGGTGAGGCGCCCTTCGTTTGCGACCAACCAACCCGGTATATCCTCGGAAAGGATTTCCACATCGGCGGTTTCTACCAGAATTTCAGTGCCTTCCACCTGTAAGGGGTATTGTCCGTTCGCTTCGAATTCAGCGATGGCTTCTTGCGGAAGCTCCGTCAACAAGGCGGCGACCTGTTTCATCTGCTTGCCGCATTTCGGGCCCAGCTTCTTGAAGTCGGGCTTGATGCGCTTGATCAGAATGCCGGCGGTGTTGTCCACAAAATTTAGGGACTTCACGTTTACTTCGCTCAATATCAGGGAGCTGATGGCTTCGATCTGTTCCTTTTGTTCGGCATCGACGGCAGGTATCATGATGGCGGTAAGCGGTTGACGTACCTTGATGCTCACTTTGCGACGCAGGGCCAGCACCATGGATGAAATCTGCTGAGCCAGTTGCATGCGGCCTTCCAGCTTCGTATCGATCAAAGTTTCGTCAAATTTGGGGAAATCGGCCAGATGGACGGATTCGGAAGCATCCTTGCCCGACACGGCGTTCAGGTCGCAGAACAATTGGTCGGCGTAGAACGGTGCTATCGGAGCCATCAGGCGGGAAACCGCTTCCAGACAGGTATAAAGTGTCTGGTAAGCAGAAAGTTTGTCTTGGCTGAACTCGCCACCCCAGAACCGTTTGCGGTTAAGACGCACGTACCAGTTGCTCAGGTTCTCGCTGACGAAATCGCTGATGGCGCGACCGGCACGGGTGGGTTCGTAGTTGAAGTAACAATCGTCCACTTCCTTGATGAGGCTGTTCAGTTGGGAAAGTACCCAACGGTCGATTTCCGGGCGGTTTGCCACCGGGATTTCAGTCTGGTCGGCAGTGAAACCGTCCACATTGGCGTACAAAGTAAAGAACGAATAAGTATTGTATAGGGTTCCGAAGAATTTGCGGCGCACTTCCTCGATACCGTCGGTGTCGAATTTGAGATTGTCCCAGGGCGAAGCATTGGTAATCATGTACCAGCGCAGCGGGTCGGAACCGTATTTTTTGATGGTCGAGAACGGATCTGCGGCATTTCCAAGGCGTTTGGACATCTTGTTGCCATTTTTATCAAGCACCAAACCATTGGAAACCACATTCTTGAACGAAACGGTGTCGAATACCATCGTGGCGATGGCATGCAGGGTGAAAAACCAACCACGGGTCTGGTCCACGCCTTCAGCAATGAAATCGGCAGGGAAATTCTCACGTTTGTCGAAGGCTTCCTTGTTCTCGAATGGGTAATGGATCTGAGCATAGGGCATGGCACCCGAGTCGAACCATACGTCGATGAGGTCGGCTTCGCGCTTCATCGGTTTGCCGGTGGCGGAAACCAAAATCACATCGTCCATGTACGGACGGTGCAAGTCGATCTTGTCGTAATTGTCCTTGGTGTAGACACCCGGCTGGAAATCGCCGAGCAGGTTGCTGCTCATCAGGCCGAAATTCACCGATTTCACAATTTCAGCGTGCAATTCAGCCACTGAACCGATGCAGATTTCCTCCAAACCGTCTTCCGTTCGCCAGATGGGTAGCGGCGTGCCCCAGTAACGGCTGCGGGAAAGGTTCCAGTCGTTCAGGTTTTCCAGCCATTTGCCGAATCGTCCGGTGCCCGTGGAAGTCGGTTTCCAATTAATAGTTTCGTTGAGTTCCATCATGCGTTCCCTGCAAGCCGTGGACTTGATGAACCAACTGTCCAGCGGATAGTAGAGCACCGGTTTGTCGGTACGCCAGCAATGCGGGTAGCTGTGGATATGTTTCTCGATCTTGAAGACCTTGTTCTGCTGTTTGAGCATCACACATAAGTCCACGTCGATGGTGGGATCGTTTTCGGTCTTGGTGTCGTCGTAGGCGTTCTTGACATAGACGCCGGCGAATTGACTGTACAATGCCGCATCCATTTTATTGGCGACAAAAGCGGCATCGAGGTCTTCGAGTTTGTAGAACTTACCCGTAGGATCCACCATCGGGCGGGAATTGCCGTCCTTGTCGGTCATCAACAAGGGTGCGATGCCGAAATTCTTGGCCACACGGTCATCGTCCGCACCGAAAGTCGGCGCGATGTGCACGATACCGGTACCGTCTTCGGTGGTCACGAAATCGCCTGAAATTACTTTGAATGCGTTCTCGCCTGGGTTCACCCAAGGTATAAGTTGTTCGTATTCCAAACCCAAGAGGTCGCTGCCCTTGCATTCGTCCAACACCTCGAAAGGCACCAGCTTGTCACCGGTTTTGTAGTCGCCGAAAGCGATTTCTGCCGCTTTGGGATTGAAATGGACGTTGAGCAGGTCTTTGGCAAGGAAACAGGTCATCGGAATGCCGGTATAGGGATTGAATGTCTTGACGGAAACGTAGGTGATGTTCGGGCCGACGCAAAGAGCCGTGTTGGAAGGCAACGTCCAGGGCGTGGTGGTCCAGGCCAAAAAATAGGCAGCGCCAAATGTGACCCATTCAGCCTTGGGGTTTTTAATTTTGAATTGTGCCACGCAAGTGGTGTCCTTGACGTCGCGGTAGCAACCGGGCTGGTTCAGCTCGTGCGAGCTGAGCCCCGTGCCTGCGGCAGGAGAATAGGGCTGAATGGTATAGCCCTTATACATCAAGCCCTTCTTATACAGTTCTTTAAGAAGATACCAAAGCGTTTCGATGTAGCGGCTGTCGTAGGTGATGTACGGATCGTCCATGTTGACCCAGTAGCCCATTTGATGCGTCAAGTCTTCCCACTCTTTGGTGTACTTCATCACATCCTTGCGGCATGCGGCGTTGTATTCAGCCACGGAAATGGTTTTTCCGATGTCTTCCTTGGTGATGCCCAGCGCTTTTTCCACACCGAGTTCCACGGGCAGTCCATGCGTGTCCCAGCCTGCTTTGCGCATCACTTGGTAACCCTTCATGGTCTTGTAGCGGCAGAAAATGTCCTTGATGGAACGGGCCATTACGTGGTGAATGCCGGGCATGCCGTTGGCGGAAGGCGGTCCTTCGTAAAACACGAAGGAGGGCGCTCCTTCGCGGATAGCCATACTCTTGTGGAACAAATCCTTAGCATCCCATTTCTTCAGGATTTCCTGATTGATGGCGGACAAATCAAAACCGGAATACTCGGTGAATTTCTTGGACATACGACGGTAATTTTTTCAGGATGCAAAGGTAACCAAAAAATCTCAGTCGAACAAAAGACCTAAGAGTAGAATACGTGCTACAAATAGAGGTCGGAAGTGAGTGCGGAATAGGCGTCGGTTCGGGCATTGCCCTTGACGGCCAAAGCCAACATCGTGCGTTCGGTTTCGCAACGCAGTCTGGAGAATTCCAGCAAGACACGTTTCGGCGCTTGCCCTTCGATGGTGGCTACTTCACAGCAGCGACTCAGATAAAGTCTTGACTCCCAGCACAAGTCCTCGAATTCATGGGCGGCATCAATGGGTAGCACTACAGCAAAACGACCTTCGGCTGAAAGCAATGCCTCCGCTTTTACGATCAATTCTTGATAAGAAAGGGTGACATCGTGCCTTGCCTGATTGCGTTTCGCAGCGGGTGCCTGCAGGGCATTTTGAAAATAGGGCGGATTGGATACGATCAGGTCGAAAGACTCTTCGGTATAGGTTCTGAAATCGGCGTGAACAATATGAACGCGTTCCGACCAAGGGGCATTCCGCACATTTTCAGCGGCTTGCATTGCAGCAGCGGCATCGAATTCCACACCCACGACTTCAGCCATGGAGTGTTGTGCCAGAATCAGGGCAACCAAACCACTGCCCGCTCCCACATCTAGAATACGACGAGCCGTACCGGGCTGCACCCAGGCTCCCAGCAACACGCCATCCGTTCCCACTTTCATGGCGCAGCGGTCGTGATAGACCTCAAACTGCTGAAAGCGAAAAGAGGGGCTTGACATTAAAAAGATTTATTCGGACAGCTTTTTGTCTTCCTCTTCCTTGGCTTTGATATCCTTTTCGTACCATGAAAAACGGATGGCCACGTACAATTCGGTTAGGGCTGCCATCAACATGATGGCCACCCAGGAATTCAGGTTCTTGAACTGCATGTACGAAGAACCCAGCATGAATAAAGCAGAGAAGAAATACAACCGGTTCAGACGTTTCAGACGGAAATCATCCCCTTCATACGTGCTGCGCATGCGGCTGATGATGTACATGGCCACGCCAATGGCGAAGGCATATTTGCTGTAAAGCACATGCTCCATCACTAATACTGAGGATATCAAGATCAGAGTTGCTCCGATGATAAAAAAGATGTTATAGATTTTTTTAAGCATGAGGATGGATTATTCAACAATATAAACGTCTTCGTTGGGCTTCTTCATCAGGTAATCTTCTCTGGCGACACGCTCCAATTCTGCATTGCTCGAATGCAACTTTTTCAGCTTGCTTTCGCTTTCTTCACTGAGTTTGCGGTAGTGGCGGATATCCTGTTTGAGTTCACGTATCTTCGTTTCGTACTGAACCCTGCGGATTACGTTGTTTTCGTCCACGAATACGATAAATACCAGAAACACCACCACGGTGATGAGGTATTTGTTCAGGAAAGGCCTGATCGTACGGTAAATCGCTTTCAGTTTGTCCATTTCAGGGTATAGGATACGGTGTGATGACGTTGGCAAAAGTAATGGATTTTTTCCGAAAAAAGATTCGGCGAATGGAAAATTTCGGAACGATTTTGCTACATTTGCAGTGCACAAGAAAACGCTGACACCCGCATGGAGAACTACCTTGTTTCCGCCCGAAAATACCGACCCGACACCTTTCAGTCGGTGGTTGGGCAGTCAGCGCTCACCACGACCCTGAAGAATGCCATCAAAAACAAGCAGTTGGCGCACGCCTATCTGTTTTGTGGCCCCCGCGGTGTGGGCAAGACAACTTGTGCGCGCATTTTCGCCAAGACCATCAATTGTTCGAATCCGAAGGCAGACGGTGAAGCCTGCAACGAATGTGAATCGTGCAAAAGTTTCATTGACCAGCGTTCGCTGAACATTTTCGAGCTCGATGCCGCCTCCAACAATTCGGTGGACGATATCCGCAGCTTGGTGGATCAGGTTCGCATTCCGCCGCAACTTGGTCAATATAAGGTGTATATCATCGATGAAGTGCACATGCTGTCGGCTTCAGCCTTCAATGCGTTTTTAAAAACGCTGGAGGAACCGCCCCACCACGCCATTTTCATCCTGGCCACGACCGAAAAGCATAAGATCATCCCAACCATCCTTTCCCGCTGCCAGATCCACGATTTCAACCGCATCAGCATCCACGACATCGTGGGTTACCTGCAACACGTGGCCAGCTCGGAAAACGTTTCAGCCGAGGACGAAGCCTTGAACATCATTGCCATGAAGGCCGACGGTGGGATGCGCGATGCCTTGTCCATTTTCGACCAGGTTTCCAGTTATGGCAACGGAACCATCACGTATCAGAACGTCATCGACAACCTGAACGTGCTGGATTACGACTACTATTTCAAACTGACCGAGGCCCTTTTGAAGGGTGATGTAAGCACTGCCCTGTTGATTTTCAACGACATCCTGAACAACGGTTTCGAAGGTCAGCACTTTATTACAGGCATGAGCGCTCATTTCAGGGACCTGATGGTCTGTAAGGACCCGGCCACGCTCGTATTGTTGGAAGTCGGCGCCGGA
>Ga0302212_1000213_pt1 | contig 27399 bp, 28 predicted proteins | sample II_Fen_N1_1_FD_200235 | JGI IMG/M metagenome (GOLD analysis project Ga0302212, IMG submission 200235) | Peat permafrost microbial communities from Stordalen Mire near Abisko, Sweden - II_Fen_N1_2 | ecosystem: Environmental > Terrestrial > Soil > Wetlands > Permafrost | place: Sweden: Abisko...
GATCTAACGCACTTTGTGGGAGCGTTTGAACATACCAAAGAAAGCTCATAAGAATCACAACGCCACCAATCATACCAATAACAGAAAGTTTGCGTGTCATTTCGGCTCTTAACGCAACTTCTTTCACGTTACCAGAAATGATAAAACCAACTACTGCAGACATTACAATCATAAAGCCAAGACGGATAAACATATGTGGAAAGGTATTGATACCAAAGAATGCATCACTGGCCGATCCCGTTTGATACCAGATATCTGATCCTGGCCACATCATAAAGCTGATGATACCAATAATAAGGAAGAGGGTTGAAACGGAAGCCAACGCAAACATATAGGTAATCTTAAGATGCGTTTTTCGATCGATTTTACCGATGGTATACACCAAGACAAAAACACCAATGACTTCTACCACAAAAAAGACCCATTCGGTCGCCCACACCCAAACGAAGTTATGAATCAGGGCACTAATACCGCGAGGACTTGCCACGGTTGCCGTGTTCCAAATACCAGGACCTGTAATGGAGCCAACGACATAAGAGAAAATCAGTAAAAACATACCGTATTTTCGCATATATTCATACAACTCAGGCCTGTCCTCCTTATACGCTTTATGCGCTAAAAAAGCAAATAATAACGCTGCACCCACAGACGTATGTGACGCCATAATATGGATAGCACCCGTAATTCCCATCAGCCAAGCTGAACCAATTTGCGGAAAATAGAATAGAGGATATAATCCAATGTATTCCACCTAACACCTCCTTAAGATTTTGAATGGTTACATGTAAAAAGGTGCTTGTGATCAACGCAGAAAAAAGCTTAGGATTTAAGTCTTTTTTGAGTAGAATTTTACCGCGTTGCAACAAGCACGTTGGGCTAACCCGATGTAGGTTTGGCGATCACTTCGGGTTAGCAGCACTTCAAAACTAAAAGTTTCCTTTTGTAAAACAATGACATATGAGTGTTAATTTAATGTTAAATTTAGAGCAAGTAAAAAAGTAGTTTCATTGCAGTGTGATAAGCGGTTAAAATAAATAAGAGATAAAAAAGAAGACGAAGGGAGATAATTCCCTTCGTAAAGATTATTTAAGTGTAGAGATATAGCTAGCGAGCGTTTTGATATCATCTGGACTTAAGTTTTTAACTTGAGGTGCCATCGTTCCTTTTAAAGGACCGCCGTATGTTCCCTCTTTATAACCGTTAAGGGCAGCTGTGATTTTGTCACTGCTCCATCCCGCAATCACTTGTGATTTGTTGAGCGCTGATTTTTCAGCATTAACACCATGACAGGTAGCACAGGTTTTAAAAAGTGTTGCACCATCAGCCGCAAAAATAGAAGTTGCGCATGCAAGACTTACCAAGAACACTATTTTTTTCATTGAATCTCCTTATATGAATACATTTCATAATTATAGAGCTAAAAAGTGAATCTAGTGTGAAATAAAAAAGTAATTATTTTAATTTATCAAATACTTTGTATTGTTCCCAATACGTATCAAGCGCTTCTTGGAGTTGTTCATCATTTAAAGTACTCTTTTTTTTGACACCAAAACGGGTGATAAGTCCATCTGCCAAAATAGAATTTTCAGCTTTTGGATTTTTGAGATACTTTGTCATCGCACTTTTAACTTCCATTTCACTGCTGTATTTGAGTAAATAGCGGTAAAAGAATTTGTCGATTTTAACAGCCATATCTTCATGACACGGAATACAATTTTTTTCATAGATGCCAGTTTTCGCATAAAGACAAGTCGTGATAAGCAGCAGAGATAGAAGCACTTTTTTTACCATGATATCCTCACTGTCGTGCCTTCTTTTTGTATCGAATCGATCTTTACATGTAAAGCATACTCTTTGGCAATACTTGCCACAATGCTCAGACCAATACCAAAGCCACCAACACTGCGATCAAAGCGTGAATAACGCTCAAAAACTTGATTGATTTTACTCTTTTCAATGCCTCTACCGCTATCTTTGATTTCAATGCAATGATCCACTAAACGAACAGCTATAGTGCCGCCTATTTTATTGTATTTGATCGCATTAGAGAGAATATTGTCGATCAATTTTGCCATTTTTTTGCGATCAATGATGAGGTGAATACCTTCTGTAAGATTTACGCTAAGTTCAATTTTTTTCGATTCAAAAAGGAGTGTAAAGTACTCTAAACGCTCTTGAATCAGTTCCCCAAGATCCACATCAACATCAACATCTTGTGAGAGAATTTGGTGTGAGAAGACCAAATAGGTAAGATCATCGTAAAGGTTTGAGATGGTTTTGGAAGCTATGGTAATGCGTTTAATTTTTTTGAGGAGTGTGTCATCAAGGCTTGCAAGGTCAATCATCTCAATGTTAGAGAGAATCGTATTCACAGGGGTATTAAGTTCGTGTGTTGTATCTTTAATAAAACGATCTAAGAGGGCAATGGTATCTTGCATGGGTCTGAGTAAAAGGCTGAGCAAAAAGTATCCGATAACAACTAAAATACCAAAAATAACAGAACCATAGAGCAGTAATTTGCGATAAACTTTTTTATCCCACGAGATGGGAGCATTGACTTCTAAAACAATGTAGCGTGCCCCTAAATAGTACGATTCAAGCTCTTTAATAAAGTAGATATGGTCGTTTTTCAGATAAATATCTTCGTAAAGGTTGATCTTTTTGGTGCTCAATGTTGAGAAGATTTGTTTGAGGCTACTGTCATAAATAGCGGAGTTAAAGCGTTCATCTCTTGGGAAGTTTTGATCTTTCTCGAAGTTTACATGTAAAGATTTGAGTCGTGCTATTTGCTCATTGGTGAGATTTGAAAGTGTTTCTCTTTGGTTTTGAAGCATTAAATCACGCTCTAAGCCATAATATAAAAAAGCCACAAAGGCTAAAATTAGCAGTGCTAAAAAAGCGTAGAGAAGCAAAAACGATCTTAGCGTTTTTTTCTCACGCGAGCGTAAATTTATATCCCAGCTTTTTAATGCTAACAATGCGATCCTTCCCTATAATTTTACGAAGATTTTTAATGTAGGTGCGAAGGGTATCGTCACTGCCTTGTTCATCGTATTCCCATAAGTGTGCCATAATCATTTCATGACTGATAATTTCATTTTTCTTTTGTAAAAAGAGTTTGAGTAGCTTCGCCTCTTTATTTTGAAGTTGAATTGCTTTAGTATTAACTAACAATTGGTTATTCAGTGAGTCGTAGGTTATACCTTCATCAATGGCTATACTTGGGCTAGGGGCATGAAAAAACTCACGTTTCAAAATAGTTTCAATGCGAAAAAGTAACTCTTTAAGTGCAAAAGGTTTGCGCAAGTAGTCATCACAACCACTCTCATACCCATGCTCCAAATCTTCAATGGCATTGAGCGATGTTAAAAAGATAGCGGGCGTTATATTTCCTTCTTTGCGTACTTTTTTAAGAAGGTCAAAGCCATTGAGGGAGGGAACATTGACATCCAGTAAAAAGAGATCAAAGTGATGCTCATACATACACGCTTCAGCATCTCCTCCATCATAGATGGATGTTACTTCATAGCCCTTTGATTCTAAAAACTCACACAGTGTTTCACTAAGATTTATGTCGTCTTCCAAAAGGAGGAGCTTAGTTTTTGGCATTATCTCTTCTTATCTTATCTTCTTCATAGAGGGCTTTTTGCCCCTCACTCATTTGGGCTACTCGACGGTCTAGCTCTTTGTAAAAATGCGCTTCTATGCTCTGATCGACATACCCAATCAACGCGATAAGCTCCTCCGTGCTCATCTCACTAAAGTCAGCTTTTGCGCAAAGTAACGTCAGTGAGAATAAGCAGGCAAAGAGAATTTTTTTCATTTTTATTTACGAACCTCGTTGATCCAAACCGAGAGATTTTTGATAATTTCCGCTGTTGCTGCATTAAATGCCTCAACGGTTCCTTCTGCACCATTGGTGTTTACCACATCTTTTTTGGAAGTAAGTTTCGTACTGCCCAATACTTCTCCACTTTTAATCTCAACCATTCGAACGCGAAGAGTGATATGAACATACGACGTTCCATCTTCTCTAAACACCTCTTCAAAATTTTGAAGTACCGGCTCTAAAACAAGATTATTAGCGGCCATAGATGTACCTGAGATTACTGAGCCAAAGTGGTGTTGATCCATCAATGCTTCGGTAATGAGATGTTGCAGTTTTAAAGGTGGTGTCTCACTCCATGTACCGTATTTATAAGGCTGCGTAGCACCATCTTTTTTGTACAAGATAGCTCTTAAATTGAGCCCACTGGGTGAATCGACGTAGGCAACTTTAAGAACATCTTGATTCGGATTGCCTATATGGTCTAATGTGAGCATCGGCTCTAGCGTATAGTTGTAGGGTTTCAAAGAGGTCTCTTTGATACTACAACCACAAAAAAGTAGCAGTGTGAAAATGGCAAGAGTGATCTGTTTCATATTTTTTCCTTTATCGTTCGTTTGGAGCAGGTTTGATGGTCTCTTCTTTAAAAAGAAGATCGCTTGGACTATCTTTGAGATTACTGACAAGATCTTTGGTCTCATTTAAAAGTACTTGTAACTCTTGAAGTGATTTTTGAAGAGGCATAATATTCTCTTTGACGACAATATCGACATCAAAGGAGCCTTTCTCTAACTTCTGATTTAAGCCCCCCATAACAGTTGTAACACTCGTTGCGGCTTCTTTGACTTTATTCATTGTTCCAACACCCGTAGTATCAATGGCAGAACTAAAAGAGTACGACATCTCTTTAATTCCTTTGGCTGCTGCCGCCGCTTCTTGCAAAAGTTGCGTAATTTCTTTGTTATGCGCTTCAATATTTGCCATGGTTTTACTCGTAGATTCAGCTATCTTTGCACTGTTCTCAATGATAAGCTCAAGGTTCTTAACATTTTTTTCACTCATAACCGTTTCAGCTCTCTCAAAAATCATCTCAGCTTTGCTACTGAGCGAGGTAATGGTTTTATCGAGTCTTGAAAAGGTAGAGGGGCGAGAATAAATGATGCCATACTCTTCGGTTTTACCACTTGTCTTAAGATCTTTTGCATTATTGGTTCCACCTTGAAGTTGAATAAAACTAAGCCCCGTAATACCTTGTGCCTCAATAACAGCATACGTGTCTTCTTTGATAGGAGAATCTTCTTGAACACGAATGGTCACTAAGACCTCTTCCGCATTTTTAGGATTGATCGTAATGGATCTCACTTCGCCTATTTGTACACCACGAAGTTTAACCGGTGCTTTTTCATTGAGCCCTGAGACGGACTCTTTGGTGGCAACTTTGTAAAATTTATAGGTTCCTTTATCGGAATAATTCCCCAACCAAAGAATGGAAAAAACACCTCCGATAAGCAGTACAAAAACAAATGCGCCCACTAAAATATAACTCAGTCTATTTTCCATTTTTGCCTCAACTTAAAAATTTTTTCAACTCATCATTGGTTGTCTGTTTTAAAAGTGTCATATCACCTTCAAACATCACTTTTTTATTTCCTAATATAATAAAGCGATCTAATACGTTGGTCATGGTATCTTTATCGTGTGTGACCATGACCACAGTAATGCCCAGCGTGTCGCGTAGGGTCAAGATCAGGTCATCAAATGCTCTTGCACTGTATGGATCAAGCCCTGAAGTGGGTTCATCCAAAAAAAGAAGTTTGGGATCAAGGGCAAGTGCTCGCGCAAGCCCCGCTCTTTTTTTCATACCACCACTGAGTTCGGAAGGGTACATGTAGGCTACTTTGGGAGGAAGTCCTACCATTGAGAGCTTCATTAACGCAGACTCTTCTATTATCCAATTTGGTAAATTAGTGTATTCGCGCATGGCAATCATCACGTTTTCTAAAATAGTGAGGGAGGTAAAAAGTGCACCAAATTGAAAAAGTACACCCCATTTTTGCCTTAGTTTTTGAGCCATTTTGGATGATATTTTCATGACATCGGTTCCTAAAACCAGCATTTGTCCGCCACTCGTTTTTTGAAGCATAATCATTTCTCGCAGTAGGGTCGTTTTACCGCTACCGCTACCTCCTAAAAGTCCAAAAATCTCTCCCTTTTGGATTTTGAAGTTTACATCATCGTGTATCACAGATTGGCCAAATCGGGTAACAATATTTTTAGCTTCAATCGCGACATAGTTTTTCATAAACCCAACTCCGTTAAAAGAACAGAGATCATTGCGTCGATGGCGATGACCCAAAAAATAGCATTGACGACGCTGATAGTCGTGTATTTTCCCACACTTTCAGTGCTACTGTCGATCTGAAAACCACGAAAACAACCAATAGTTGCAATCACACAACCAAAAATGGGTGCTTTAACCAAACCGATAATAAAGTGCTTCAGTGCGACTGTCTCTTTAATACGATCAATAAATTCGACAAAACTAACATCAAGTTTGGTTGAGGCAATCACCATACCTCCAAAAATAGAGACAATATCTCCAAAAAAGACTAACAAAGGCAACGAGATAATCAGTGCAAATAGACGCGGTAACACCAAAAAATTCCATGGTGAAAATCCCATGGAACTCATAGCATCCACTTCATCGGTAATTTTCATAACGCCAATTTGTGCAGTATAGGCAGAAGCACTTCGTCCCGCAACAACAATGGCCGTTAAAAGTGGGGCTAGTTCACGTACAGCAGAGATTGTAACCATCTCAACAATAAAAATATTGGCACCAAATTTTTCCAGTTGGGTTGCCCCTTGGTACGCAATCACAATACCAATGAGAAAGGAGGTGAGTAAAATAATAGGAAGAGCTCTGGCTCCACTTTGTTCGATGTGATAGAGTGTTGCTTTTAGCCGAATCGTCAAAGGGTTCAATAAAGAGGTAATGACATGCTGAGTGAGTTCTCCTGTAAAGGCAAAGAAGTAGGAGAGGGTTTTGTACCCTTCAAGGGCATCTTTGCCCACTTTTTCAAGGTAAGAGAGAAGAAAAATGTCTTTGGGAGGTTTCTCTTTCTTCTCAGGATAGTTTTGCTCACAAATCGTAAAGAGTTTTTCTAAGGATTCACTCGCTCCAACATTTGAAATAACACATTTTTGTGCTTCAAATTTTTTAGCATAGTGCAAAATAAGCATAATTCCATGGGTATCAAACTCACTAATACCTGAGAGGTCGAACGTATAGTGGGCTTCAGGTTTACATGTAAGTGTTTTAAACGTAAGATCAAGCGTTTTAACCGCTTCTTTGACCCAAATTCCCTGCAATATAACAGTAAAACCATCGTTTGTTTGTGTTACGTGCAGTGAGGGTTTCTTTTTCATTGACTTACACCCTATTTTTTTGGTTATTATAACATAATTAGATTACTCGAAATGGCACAGATTAGCTTTTATCGCTAGATGTTATAATCTTTCGTAAAAGGAGTTGCTTATGAAAAAAATACTCTTTTTAATTCTGCTTTTACTGAGTGTTATCACTCACGTGAGTGCAAAGGAGAGCGTGATGACGTATGAAGTTGCAACATTGGGTGGAGGCTGTTTTTGGTGCTTAGAAGCGGTATTTCAAGAAACACGGGGTGTGTTAGGCGTTGTGAGCGGTTACAGCGGGGGTGATCTTGAAAATCCAAGCTATGAACAGGTGAGTCGCGGTACAACAAATCATGCTGAGGTTGTTCAAATTACGTTTGATCCTGCTATTATCTCATACGAGGCGCTGCTTAAAATTTTTTGGTTGATTCATGATCCTACAACACTCAACCAGCAGGGTAACGATGTAGGAACACAATACCGCTCAGTTATTTTTTACCATGATGAAAAACAAAAAGAGCAGGCAGAAGCGTCACGTAAAGCATTTTCTTCTAAATTTACAAAACCCATTGTGACGGAAGTGGAGCCTTTAGAGGTCTTTTACAAAGCAGAAGCCTACCATCAAAACTATTTTAAAAATAACCCCAATCAAGGCTATTGCATGTTTGTAGTTTCCCCTAAAGTAGAACATTTTAAACAGGAGTATAAGGATTTGGTGAAATAGCCAAATCCTTTTTACATGTAAAATCAAAAAGTGTGAATAATACCTCGGATACCATCGATAAACATCTGTACAGACATCATTAAAAGGAGCATCCCCATAAGGCGTTCAAGTGCAGAAAGTCCTTTTTCACGCAAGAGTTTATACAGCAGCGGAGAGAGGTACATAATGAGCGCTGAGACAAGCCATGCCAAAATGAGTGCAGCAAAGAGTCCGCCCAGTTCATTCGTATGCGATTTTCCGAGGACTAAGAGCGTTGCAAGCGTGGACGGCCCTGCGATAAGTGGCATGGCAATAGGCACCATGAAAGGCTCTTTGGATGAGCCATACAGTCCACTACTCCCTTCTTCTCCAGGGAAAATCATTTTAATACCAATGACAAAGAAAATAACAGCCCCTGCAATACGCACCGATTCTGTTTCAAGGTGAAAAATGCTTAAAAAAAGCTCTCCCCCAAAGAGAAAGAGCATCAAAATAGCAAGTCCGAAAATCATCTCACGGATAATAATAACCCTTCGACGCGCAATATCGACATCTTTAAGAATAGAGAGGATAATCGGAACCGCTCCAAAAGGGTCTATAACAAACATCAATAAAATAGCTGTCGAAACAATGGAAAATTCAGCGTTCATTTACAAAGTCCTATCATGTTCTAAACTCAGAAAGTTTGAGGTTGAGTGTTTCGGTCATACGACTTAGATGTTCCGCCGCACTGGCGATCTCTTCCACGCTTCTCGCATTTTGAGAAGAGATGTCATTGATTTGAGCAACGTCATTGATCATTGCCTCAATATCCGTTCCCGTTTTAAGATAGTTTTCTGCTGTTTTATCGGAAACTTTGGTGGCATTTCCCATGACAGTAAACATATTATTGATTTTCGTTTCGACATCGCTGGCGGTGGTTGCAAGGGATTCTACTTTTTGAGAATTTTCGGTCATCTGATCGCTACTGTCCGCAATGGCTTGAACAATTACATTGATGGTTGCATTAATCTCTTGAAGACTTTTTTGAGTGCGCTCTGCAAGTTTGCGTACTTCATCTGCAACGACTGCAAAACCACGTCCATGTTCTCCCGCACGGGCTGCTTCAATCGCAGCATTAAGCGCTAATAAATTGGTTTGATCGGCAATATCGCCAATGACAACCAAGATATCTTTGACTTGACTTGCATCTTGACTAAGCTGTTGGATACGGTGTGCTAATTCAATCTCCGTTGCCGCACTGCTTTGAATATCATTTGTCAGTGCTAAAATAGCGTTATTAGCATCTTTAAGAAACGCATTGGCTTTCAGCAGTTCTGCTTTACCCTCTTTGGCTTCATTCATACCCGTAGCCATCTCATTTTTCAGTGTCGTTGCTTTTTGTGTCGTATTGCCAACAATTTGCATGGAAGTCTCAACAGATCTACCTACTTCCAAAGAGGTTGAAGAGAGTTCATGGGAGATGGACGAGTTTTCATTGGAGAGGTTCTTCGCCTCACTGATTAAGATACGTACCTTTTCAATAAAGCGGTTGATACTGCTACTGGCTTGTGCAATTTCATCTTTACCAACCACTTCAAGTGTGCGTGTTAAGTCTCCATCTCCACTGGAGAGGTTATCGGCTTTGTTGATCAAATCGTTGAGAGGTTTTGAGATGGTTTTTTTGATAATAATCATGGTCGCGCCAATGCTAAGAATGACGAGTACAAAGGAGATCAGTAGAAAAGAACGAATTTGAGACGCAACATTATCAGAAATTTGCGTTTTAAGTTTGCCTACTTCTGCTTCAACATTGTCTACATAAATACCCGTTCCCATCATCCATTTGTAAGGTTCAAACGGTATAGAATAGGCGTATTTTAAGAAAGGTTGTCCATCTTTAACTTTAGGGAAATAGTACTGAACAAGTCCCCCACCTTTTTGCGCAGTAGCGATAAGCTCTTTGACAAAAAAGACACCATTTGAATCTTTGAGCGTACTGAGGTCTTTCCCTTGAAGTGATTTGTTGGTCGGAAGCATAACATTGGTGCCATTATCTTCATAGATAAAGATATAGCCACTTTTGTCATTAAAAAAGCGGAGTTCATCCAAGTGTGCCAAAATGGCTTCTTTTATTTTTTCATCAGACGTACCTTTAGCTTTTTCTGCTTTATAGATCGTATTTGCACTTTGTTGCATCATCTCCATAATGGTTTTAAGTTCATTTTCGTAAAACGTATAGGCACTCTTTTCATAATCACTTACAAACGTTGCGGCATTGCTTTTGGTATTGGTATACGAGATACCAATTAAACAAGAACCTAAGAGAAGCAGTGAGAGGATGAGCGAGATTAAGATGCGTGTCGAAATTTTCATGTTTTTCTCCTTTAAGGCAATAAGTATTCATTGTAACACAAAATATAATCTAATTTTATTAAAATAATCAGGAATAAACGAAAGTCAAATGAGGATGGGATAAGAAAGAAACAGAAGGGTTTAAGCGGTATTGCGTAAAGATTTGGTGTGTGTGCCAAATCTTTACATGTAAAACTATTTACGTTCTAAACTCAGAGAGTTTGAGTTTAAGTGTTTCTGTCATACGACTCAGATGTTCCGCCGCACTGGCGATCTCTTCCACGCTTTTGGCATTGAGCGAAGAGATGTCATTGATTTGAGTGACATCGATGATCATTGACTCAAGATCAGAGCCCGTTTTAAGATAGTTCTCTGCCGTTTTATCCGAAAGTGCCGTTGCATTGCTCATGACATGAGCCATATTATTGATCTTTGTTTCGACATCGCTGGCGGTGGTTGCAAGGGATTCTACTTTTTGAGAATTTTCGGTCATCTGATCGCTACTGTCCGCAATGGCTTGAACAATTACATTGATGGTTGCATTAATCTCTTGAAGACTTTTTTGAGTGCGCTCTGCAAGTTTGCGTACTTCATCCGCAACGACTGCAAAACCACGTCCATGTTCTCCCGCACGGGCTGCTTCAATCGCAGCATTAAGCGCTAATAAATTGGTTTGATCGGCAATATCGCCAATGACAACTAAGATATCTTTGACTTGACTTGCATCTTGACTGAGTTGTTGGATACGGTGTGCTAATTCAATCTCCGTTGCCGCACTGCTTTGAATATCATTTGTCAGTGCTAAAATAGCGTTATTGGCATCTTTAAGAAACGCATTGGCTTTAAGCAGTTCTGCTTTACCCTCTTTGGCTTCATGAATGCCTTGGATAAGCTCCTCTTTGAGTGCATGTACTTTCGTGGTTGTTTTGGTGACGATTTGCATCGAGGTTTCTACCGAACGTCCTACTTCGAGCGAGTTAGAAGAGAGTCCTTGTGAAATAGAAGAATTTTCATGTGAAAGGCTTTTAGCTTCACTGATTAAAATGTGTATTTTTGAAATAAAACGGTTGATACTGTTACTGGCTTGGGCAATTTCATCTTTACCAATCACTTCAAGTGTCCGCGTTAAGTCTCCATCACCACTGGAAAGATTATCAGCACGACCTATAAGATCGTTCAATGGTTTTGAAATGGTTTTGGTAATGATAAAGAGTGTGATACCAAGGCTTAATAACAAGAGCACTATGGCAATAAGAAAGAAAGATTGGATTTGAGCAGTGATGGTATCATCTATTTTTGTTTGAAGTTTTGCCACTTCTGATTCAACATTGTCCACGTAAATGCCTGTGCCCATCATCCAATTGTAGGGCTCAAATGAAAGAGCATATGAGAATTTTGGAAACGGTTTACCCTCTTTTGTTTTTGGAAAATGGTACTTGACAAGTCCTCCACCTTTTTTCGATGCTTCAATAAGCTCTTTAATTAACATAACGCCATTGCTGTCCTTAAGATCCATGAGATTTTTACCCTCTTGCGCTTTATTAGGAGGTGTTAAGATGTTGACCCCATCGTAGGTGTAGACAAAAATATAACCCGTTTTATCGTTGAAAAAGCGTAAAGCGTTAAATTGTGCCAAAATGATTTCTTTAATCTCGGAATCTGGCGTTCCTTTTGCTTTTTCCGCTTTGTAGATTGCATTTGCGTTCTGTTGCATCATATCCATAATCGTTTTGAGCTCATTTTCGTAAAAGGCATAAGCACTTTTTTCGTACTCAGTACTAAACATTTGAGCATTCTGTTTAGTGTTACTATACGCTACACCAATAATGCATGACCCTAAGATAATTAAAGAGAGGACAAGCGAGATTAAAATTCGTGTCGAGATTTTCATACAGAACCCTTTTGCGTTAATGGATTTACACCTTCAAAGTCAATTCTAGCATAAAAGAAGTTTCAATGAAAAGCGCTACAATGTTGGCGAAAGAATTTAGGAGAAAAAATGAAAAATTATGTTGAGTTGTTACGTTTCAACACAACACTACGTCGTTTGAGCATCATTCAGTTCATTAGTTACTTTGGTGCATGGTTTAGCCATATGGCAATTTACACACTTTTGATTCAGTTAGATGCCCCTGTATGGGCGCTGAGTGCAGCAGCAGGATTCACTTTTTTGCCTTCGATGCTGTTAGCCCCTTTTAGTGGCGCTATTATTGATAAAGTTGATACAAAGAAGTTTATGCTTTTTTTAACGGCGATTGAGATTGTGACAGTATTTTGGTTGATGTTTATTAGTTCCTTGGATGCTCTTTGGATATTGTTAGGGCTTATATTTATTCGTATGGGAACAGGAAGTATTTACTTTCAAACGGAGATGTCATTGTTGCCCAAGATTTTAAGTAATGATGAGCTTAAAATTGCCAATGAAATTCATTCTATTATCTGGTCAACATCATATGCCCTTGGAATGGCTGTGGCGGGTTTTTACATTCATTACTTTGGAACGACCAGCGCTTTTGTCGCTGACATGGTTCTGTATAGCATCAGTTTTTACCTCCTTTTAGGGTTAGATATTCCCTCTTTGGCGAGCAAACATGCTTTACATGTAAAAGCGATGATTTGGAGTGGATTTGCTTATATCAAAGAAAATCCAAAGATCATGCATCTTATTTTTCTGCATGCGAGTGTGGGCTTAACCGCGTATGATGCTTTAATTGCGCTTTTAGCGGATCATAAATACAAGCAGTTACTATCCATTGCTTTAGTGATGGGGTTTATTAATGCATCGCGCGCAATCTCACAGGTTTTTGGACAACTATTATTTAGCCGATACATCAACAAACAGACGCTTTTTTACTTTTTTATCGTTCAAGGGGTAGGGATTATTTTATGGGGTACACTGCAAGATGATTTTTATTTGAGTTTCTTTGGAATTTTCATATGCGGGCTTTTTACAACAACCTTATGGTCTTACACGTACACGCTTTTACAGTATGAAACGGATGAGGCCTTTTATGGAAGAGTCATTGCCTATAATGATATGGTCTTTATGGGGGTGTGTACGCTGGTATCTTTTGCCATCGGGATACTCTTTGAATGGGGTCTTTCGTTGTCCTTGATTACCTGCATTTTGGGATTTCTTTTCATACTGTTTGGGTTCTATTGGCAGTGGGTACAAAACGTGATAAAATAGTTTTTTTTGCAAAAGGAGTGGTATGAATATTCGCACGAAAGTGAAACTAAGCTTTGTTATTATCATTGCGATGTTACTTTTTTTAGGGTGTATTAGTGCGATTATCACCTATCAGATCAAGGAAAATAACACCTTCAGAGAGAATATCTATACCATTTTACTGATGCAAGAAGGAATGAATGACATCATTCTTGAAAGTACTAAAATTGAGGATGCCCTTAAATTAGAACAATTACATATGGAATTTGTCACCTATGAAAAGAATTTTGAGGATTTACGAGACATACTCTCTAAACATTCGCATATCTCTATTTTTGATAGGTTCATCGTAACGATTGGTGAAGATAAAGTAATCCAAAATTATCTGAATGAGCTCTATGCCAATGAACATCGTATAGAGCTCATGTATGATGCACTCTTTAATCTTGAGCGTGAAAAACTCGATTATGTCACGATTTTTAATGCTCTGTATCCCGAAGAGAATCGCGCACGTCTTGAAATTCAAGAACATCTTTTAATGACGAATCAGATAGAACAGATCAAAGCGTTGAGTGATTTGCGCTACTACAGTAAAGAGACGCTTTACCAGCATGGCAATGAAGCAACATTGCAAAAATGGCTCTCACCTATCGATAGGCTGCTACGTATAACAGCAGATCAAAAAGAGGGTGATGTGCATGTCAATCTGCTCTATTATAAAGAAATCGTGCGCATCATAGCCGAAAAAGCAATTAAAATTGAGCAGTCCAAAGCGGTTGAAAACGAGACTATCGTTGAAGCGTCTAACGTACTAGATGAAAACAAAAATGTCAGCATTGCGTTAGAGAAGATGATCTCAAAATTATCAAATGAGTTTGTGGATCAAATGCGGTTGATTCAGATCATTGTTGGCATCGCAACGATTGTGTTTATTGTCCTTCTTGCTATTAAAGTTTCACGTAATGTGTCGCTTAGTATGGATGAAGTTGAAGCTAAAATAGAAGAGGGATTATTAGAAGTTAATGCCCTCAATCAAGAGATTGAAGATACGCAAAAAGAGGTCATTTTTACGATGGGTGCTATTGGCGAAAGCCGATCTCGTGAAACAGGCAATCATGTAAAACGGGTTGCTGAGTACTCTAAAATTCTTGCAGTGCATTACGGTTTGGACGAAGAGGAAGCTGAAATGCTTAAACTCGCTTGCCCAATGCATGATATAGGTAAAATTGGTATTCCCGATTGTGTTTTAAATAAGCCTGGAAAATTTGATGATGAGGAGCGTAAGATCATGGATACGCATGCCATGTTAGGGTATGAAATGCTTAAACACTCGACACGCCCTTTATTGAAGATGGCTGCTATTGTGGCAAAAGAACATCATGAGAAGTATGATGGAACAGGCTATCCTGATCAAAAAAGTGGTGAGGCGATTCATATTTATGGACGAATTACAGCACTCGCCGATGTGTTTGATGCCCTTGGAAGTGAGAGAATTTACAAGTCTGCATGGGAAGATGAAAAGATTTTTGCACTTTTTCACGCAGAGAGAGGAAAACAGTTCGATCCTAAGTTAATCGATATTTTCTTTGAACACTTAGATGAGTTTTTACATGTAAGAGAGCAAATGCGAGATTGATTTCACAAATAATTCACAATTATCTGATAAGATTCTACATAATAAATGAAAGGAGTATCCAATGAAAATGTTAAAAATGAGTTTAGTTTCAATCCTGTTGGTGCTCGGCGTAACCACGAATTCTTATGCTTGGGGTGATAGAGAGCAAGGTGTATTGTTAGGAGCAGGGGCTGCTGTTTTGTTAGGCGGTATTATTAATGCTGCACAGCAACCAACACGGTATGTTGAAAGTCCAAGGTATTATGAGCCAAGACCAACGGTCGTTTACAGAGAGCCTGTTTATGTAGAAGAAAGAGTGATCTATGTAGATCCTCCACGTTACTATTATCCACCACGTCCTCATCACTATGACCGTTATTATGATCGCCCTTACCGATAAACACTAAAAGTTCAAACCAGCAGTAGCGACACCCATCGCTACTGTTTTTTCAATACAACAACGCGTTTTCCATCTGTCTTTAAGAGTTCCAATCCACATTTTTGTGCCAAAACTTCAAGCGTATGAGGCGTATAAAACGTTATATGCGTGGGGTCTCTTCGGTACCACCATTTTAAAAAAAATGCTTCATCATTGGTGTGAAAAAGTGTCATTAACGCGATAATCCCTTTGGGTTTAAGGTGTTGACTTAAAAGGCTGAGTGTTGCCACAGGATCCTCTAAATGTTCAAAGACTTCGGTAGATGTTATGAAATCATAAGTTTGATTTTTAAAGCATTCAATGGGCTGATAAAATTTATCGTAACAGTCAACAGATACGCCCCTTCGACGCAGAAGTTCCGCTAAAACAGGCGTTGGTCCTGATCCAAAATCGAGTGCTTTTTCTTTACATGTAAGATCATTCCAAAAATAGTCTAAAAAATCTTCAAACATTTTCACATAACCTGCATTCTCTAACGAATTTTGATGGTTATTGTAGAGGCTATTTTCTTTCTCTGCTGAGAGGTAGTAGTGAGGGTCAAGCATAATACATTGGCAGTTTGGACATCTGTGAAATTGCTTTTGAAGTTCTGGATCATTCAAAGATTTTGTATCACAATCACAAATTTTACAGGTCATTTTTTAACTCTCTCCTCTTTTTTAGTAAAAAACTATTTTAAGTAAATATTTTTTTACTATTTAAGCATTTTTATAAAGAATAGTGGTTATTATATCTGTAAAACATCATGAAAGCTAGAAAAATGCGTCGATTCATGGGAGTACTCCTTATCGTATTAATACTTCTTCTCCCGTACTTCTTTTCCCATACAAAATTTGAAGGCGATGTGATTCGTTTAGGAATGAGTGGTCCTTTTAGCGGAGGTGTTAATAGCGTAGGCAACCAGTTTTTATTGGGGGCTGAAATTTATCTCCAAAACCTCAATGACCATGGCGGTGTGTATGGTCGAAAAATAGAAATTATTGCCAAAGATGATCGCTATGAGCCTAAAATTGCGATTGAAAATGTTCATGCATTGATTGAAAAAGAGAAAATTTTTGCACTCTTTGGTCTCATTGGTACGCCTGTGGCCGAGGCTGTTTTTCCCATTGCGATTGAAAAACGCATCCCTTTTGTGGGTGCGTATTCAGGGGCAGAATTTTTACGTAATCCTCCCAATCCCATCGTTTTGAATGCCCGAGCAGGTGATTTTGATGAAATTGAGAAGCTTATAGAATATTTTGCAGACGATCTAAACTATAAACGATTTGCTATTTTTTATCAAAACGATGGGTATGGAAGAGCCGGTTTAAAAGGGGTCAAAAATGCTCTTTCTAAACGTAATTTAGCACTTGTTGGAGAGGGAAGTTATAAACGCAATACCCTTTCAGTGGGCAATGCCCTTTATGAAATTGAGTTAGGTAACCCGGATGTTATTTTAATGATTGGCGCTACGAATCCTGTTGCAGAGTTTATTAAAAGAGTTCGCAAAAGTACGGCAATACGCAGCGATGTCAAGTTTGGACTCTTTTCATTTATTGAACCTAAACCAGTCATTAATCTTTTACAGGGGAATGGTAAAGGTATCACCTTTGCACAAGTAGTTCCTTCTCCTTGGACATCCGAAGTCGAAGAGGTGGAAAATTATCGTGTATTGATGCGTCAATATTACCCCAAAGAGGAGTTGAGCCATGTCTCTTTGGAAGGGTACTTTGCCGCACGTATGATCACTCAAGTTTTCAAAAGTTTGGGAAAGGATTTTACGAAAGAGGATTTTATTAAAGCATTAGGATCTTTTTCTAAAACACTGGATGAGACGGCCATTTCCAAAAACAGAGATGAACGTTGTAAATGTTTGCACCGTGTGCATTTAAGTGAATACATCGATGATGATTTTTATTCTGTAGGGAAAAGCGATGAATAACACTAGCCCTTTACACGATTTCATGGGCAGCATCGATGAGATGAGTATTACAAAAAAAACGACGCTCCTTTTTCTCATCATGGTTGTTGGCATGTTCTTTATTGGTAGTTTTGCGCATATGAGTATTAATCGTATCAAAGATAATTTTGACATTTTATACACCAAACGGATGCTTCCTACGATTCGCCTTGAGAACCTCAAAGATATTTACACGGTCAATATTTTAGATACGATTCGTGATATTGAAAAAGGTTCCATCAGTGCACAAGAAGGCGAAGTTGTCATCGCTCTTGCACAAGAGTTGATTCAAATTGAGTTGAAAGAGTATAAGAGTAGTTTAGGGATTGATGAAAGTGATTGGTTAATTAAATTAGCGCGTTCATGGGGACTCATGAGTGAAAATCATCCACTCATCTTTAAGGCGAAGGAAGATGCTATTTTAATCTCAAAAATAGAGCAGAAAATTCATACGATTGATGGTATTTTGCTCAAAATGTTTAGTTATTATAAGACCAAACAATCTTCTAAAGCGATCGACACACTTCAAAGCGAGCTTTATCCCAGTGTTTATTCGATCAATATTGACCTGACGGGTTTAATTAATCTCAATCTTGATGGTGCAAAAGAGGGATATGCCCGTACCACAAGCCTGTACGATAACACGTTTGAATGGATTGTGGTAGCAACACTGGGTACGATTGCCTTTGCAGCACTCTTAGCGATTGTCTTATTGCAAAATATTCGTCTTCTCCATACAAGACTTGCCAAAATGGTGGATGAAAAAACGCAAGAGTTACAACAACTCAACCGCAATCTTGAACTCAAAGTTCAGTATGAGGTGGAACAGAGTCGCCAAAAAGATCAGATTATGTTTCGTCAATCAAGACTTGCTTCAATGGGGGAGATGATCGGAAATATTGCCCATCAGTGGCGCCAACCGCTCAATGCGATTGTGCTTATTATTCAAAGTTTTCAGATGAAGCGAATGGCGGGATTAGAGCTCAGTGACGCCTTTATTGATAAACAAGTCAATGAAGGTATTCAATTAGCGGCAATGATGTCTCATACGATTGATGATTTTCGCAATTATTTCAAACCCAATCGGAGTGAAGAGCTTTTTAGCGTGAAAGATACCGTACTTTATAGTCTAAACTTGGTGCAAGAGTTTTATGCAAAATCAAATATTGAGATTTTTTTAAATTGTACCCAGGATGTTCAAATTAGCGGGTATCCCAATGAATTTTCGCAAGTGATTATGAACCTTTTCTCAAATGCAAAAGATATTCTTGAAGAGCGAGCGATAGACAAAAAGTTGATTGAAGTCATGATTACAAAAGAGGTTAATAATGCAGTGGTAAGGGTCGTAGACAATGGTGGTGGGATTAGTGATGAGGTTCAAGATAGGATGTTTGAACCCTATTTTACAACCAAACATAAATCCTCAGGGACAGGAATAGGTCTATATATGTCCAAGCAGATTATTGAAAAACAGATGCAAGGAAGTATTAGTGGAACCACGATTTCTTATGTTTTTCAAAATGGAAAAGAGTATGAAAGGTGCGCAATGATAACAATTTTAGTACCACTTGAAAAAAAGGAGGAAGTATAAGATGGATTTTAATGGGTTAAAAGATTGTGTTGTATTGTATGTTGAAGATGAAAAATCGGTACAAATGCAAACACAGATGATTTTGAAAGACTTTGTGAAAGAGGTATACCTTGCTTCCAATGGAGAAGAGGGTCTCAAAATTGCATTAGAAAAAGATGTTGATATTATTGTCACCGATATTGTGATGCCTGTGATGAATGGCATTGAGATGCTCAAAAAGCTTAAAAAAGAGTATAACCGCGATATTCCAGCCATTATTACAACGGCTTTTACAGAAACAGAATATCTTATGGAAGCCATTACCCTTAAAGTAGATGGGTTCATTATGAAACCAATCAATGTCAAAGATTTGATTAGCAATATTTATACGGTAATGCTTCCAAAACTGCACAATAAAGAGATTCAAGGATGTTCATTTATTATTGAAGGACTGGCCGCTCTTATCGGTGGTAAGAAGATTGAGATCTTAAAATACATCATCAATCATCTTGATGACAATAAAATTTTTAATGGCTCTTACCAAGATATTATCGATAATATTGGGGTAAGTAAACCAACCGTGGTGCATATGTTTCAACAGCTCATCAAAGTAGGAATTTTAGAAAAAGTCAAAAATAAAATGTATCGTTTCCGCAATACAAAACTCGTTGGAGATCAGTAAATGAAAAAAGTGGTATGGATTTTACTTTTAGGTGTTTGGAGTACTCTTATAGCAGGAGAAGTGGTGTTCGAAACAACGCAGGGAACTATCGTGTTTGCACTTAAGCCTGAAGTGGCGCCTAAAGCATGCGAGAATTTTGAAGGTTTAGTGAAAAAAGGTTATTACGATGGATTGACGTTTCACCGTATAATCAAAAACTTTATGATTCAAGGTGGCGATCCAACCGGTACTGGTCGTGGTGGTCAATCTCTTTATGGAACACCGTTTGAAGATGAGTTCAAACCCAATGTTATGTTTAACAAACCAGGTATCTTAGCTATGGCAAATGCTGGTCGCAATACCAACGGGAGTCAGTTTTTTATTACAACGGTACCAACGCCGCATCTTAACGGTAGACACACTATTTTTGGTGAGGTTATTGAGGGTATGGATGTCGTACGCAAGCTTGAAAATGTTGGAACTGATGGCAGAGACATGCCAATGCAACCACAAAAAATTCTCAAAGCATATTTAAAATAATTTAAGGTAAAATAGACCTAATTTGAAACACTAGAGGAGAAAAACCATGAAAAAAATCGAAGCGATTATTAAACCTTTTAAGCTTGAAGAAGTCAAAGATGCACTTGCGAGTGTTGAAATCACAGGTATGACTGTCCATGAAGTAAAAGGCTATGGCAGACAACAAGGGCACTCTGAACTCTACCGTGGTGCTGAGTATGTGGTTGACTTTTTACCTAAAATTAGACTTGATATTGTTGTAGCTGATGAAAATGTAGACAAAGTGATTGCAACCATTACTGAAGCTGCAAAGACCGGTAAAATAGGCGATGGTAAGATATTTGTGAGCAATATAGAGCGTGTTATTCGTATTAGAACGGGCGAAGAAAACGAAGACGCTATCTAGAAATTAACAATAGGTGATTAAATTTTAATCACCTGCCTTTCTCTCTTTTTTGTACAATCCTCCATTACATTTTATTTCACACTAAAGGTTACATGTAATGGAACTCTCTTCTATTCAATATGTTATTGATACCTTCTTCCTTCTTTTTGCTTCTGTCTTAATTATTCTGATGGTTCCAGGTTTTGCCATGCTTGAAGCAGGGCTCGTTCGCAGTAAAAATGTCTCCTCTGTTCTTACAGGCAATGTAATGTTGTATGCGATTACTTCATTTATTTTTCTACTGTGGGGCTATAATCTGATGTTCGGGGGCAGCGGATTTTTCTTGCACGGTGTTGCGGTTGAGGGGTACAGTGCCTATGCTTATTTCTTCTTTCAGATGGCATTTGTGAGTAAAACGGTTTCGATTATGAGTGGAGGAGTAAGTGAACGTATTCGCATTATTCCTTTTATGATTTTTGCCGTTCTTATGAGTGGCTTCATCTATCCAATGGTCGGCAATGCGATTTGGGGTGGAGGCTTTTTGAAAGAGGTACACGATCTTGCGGGTTGTACGGTGATTCACTCTGTTGGCGGTTGGGCTCTGCTTGCGGGTATATTAGTACTCGGTGCAAGACGAGGGCGTTATGGCAAAGAGGGACAAGTCCGTGCCATCCCCGCTTCCAATATCCCTTTGGTGACGCTTGGGGCGATGCTTCTTTGGATCGGTTGGTTTGGTTTTAATGGTGGTAGTGCTTTTCATATCTCAAGTGTTGAAAATGCCGATCTTGTAGGACGTATCATCGTCAATACCAATACCGCAGGACTTGCAGGTGCCATTATTGCAGCGTTTATCATCTATTTTCAGTATAAAAAGCTGGACATTACGATGATACTAAACGGCGCTTTGGGTGGACTGGTTGCAATTACCGCGAGTGCTGACGTGGTTGGACTTTGGGAACCTATTTTCATTGGTGCCATTGGGGGCGCACTGGTTGTTTTGGCTGTTCCTCTTTTTGATAAGTTGAAAATTGATGATCCTGTGGGCGCACTTTCAGTCCATTTAGTCAATGGTATTTGGGGTACGGTTGCGGTAGCACTTTTTGCAGATTTTTCACTGCTTACACAACTTAAAGGGATTGTATTAACAGGACTATTTACCTTTCCTATTTCGTATGTTGCATTCGTGCTGATTAAGAAAATGATTGGTCTGCGAAGTGACGAAGAACACGAGTATGTAGGACTTGATCTCGAAGAGTGTGGCTTGGAAGCATACCCTGAGTTTGCCAAATCCAAAGTCTAAAAAGCTTTACATGTAAAACCAACTTCTTTTTATTCCATTATGAAATATTTTTAAACCATTCCTTATGCTTATGGTATTTTTACATGTAAAAGTTCCATAAGCGTTCATAGCGCAATATAGGGATAAAGCTGAAAAGGAGATGAAGTGAAAAAAATGTTTTTGTCATCATCATTCAAAGATGTCATGGGTATTTTTTCTAATTTTACGGATGAAGTGTTAGAGGGGAAAACGGTTAGTTTTATTCCCACTGCTAGTATTCCAGAGAGCGTAACGTTTTATGTTGAAGCGGGGAGAAAAGCACTTCAAAAATTGGGAATGATTGTTGATGAGGTAGAATTAACGGCATTAAGCCATGAGGAAATTGCATTTAAACTAAAGAAAAATGACTGCATTTATGTAACAGGAGGCAACACATTTTTTTTACTGCAAGAATTGAGAAGAACGGGTGCTGATCGTTTGATTATTGAGCACATTCAATCGGGCAAAGTATATATAGGAGAGTCTGCTGGCTCAATCATTATGTCTCAAAATATAGACTATGTCAAAGAGATGGATGATTATGACAAAATGTCATCGTTGGATTATACAGCATTAAATATGGTAGATTTTTATCCATTACCGCACCATACCAATTTTCCGTTTAAAAAAATTGTAGAAAAAATTATCGCCGATTATCAGTCTGATTTGAAGTTATGCCCTATCAGTAATACTCAAGCAATTTTAGTACGTGGAGATGATGTTCAAGTCGCGGATAAAAAGCTAGGAGAAAGGCCTTTTATATAGTCAAAGACAGAGGTTAAAGCAATAGTTAGCCTCTGCCTTTTTTACATGTAAACTTATCCCATGGGATACAAAATCTCTTTTTGAACTTTCTCACATTCGTTTAAAATCTCAGGTGTTAGTTTGATTTCTAAAGCTTTAAAGCTCTCTTCAAGCTGTGAGGCATGACGTGCACCGATAATGGTGGAAGCTACAAAATCAAAATGCATACTCCAAGCAACTGCTAAGGTCACAGGGCTCATGCCGTATTTTTTTGCAATATCGATATATTTAGCGGTGGCTCCAAGTGATTTCTCATTGACAAAGCGTTTGTACATCGCTTTTTGTCTAGGTTCTCCTGCATGAAGATACTCTCCAAAGCGACTTTTAGGGTCAATAAACGCTTGATTGTATTTACCACTCAAAACGCCCCCACCAATCGGTGAGTAAGGTAACATTGAAATGCTCTCTTTTCTGCATACATTTGCCAGTTCATCTAAAAATCGGGGATTGAGCAATGAAAAATTGTTTTGAATCGATTCAAAACGGGAGAGTTTTTCATAGTGTGAAATGGTATTGGATTTGGTAAGTCCATAGGCGGTGTCATTGGAGGTGCCAAGGTAACGTACTTTGCCGGATGTAACGAGTTCATCAAGGGCACGCATGGACTCCTCTTTTGGCACAATTTCATCAGGCCAGTGGACTTGATAAAGGTCGATATAGTCTGTTTTAAGGCGTCTTAAACTTCCTTCCACTGCTTTTTGAATATGAAAACGATCAATCGCCGTGTAACCATGGCGAATGGGTGGAACGAACCAGCCATTTGCAGCCCCTGCAATTTTCGTTGCTAAAATGATACTCTCGCGTGGTTTGGTTGCAAGCCACTCACTGATAATCTCTTCGGTGACACCCGCATAACTCTCTTTGGGAGGAACGGGATAAAGTTCTGCGGTATCAAAGAAATTAATACCTCGATCGTACGCCGTATCTAAAATTTTAAACGATTCTGCTTTATCGCTCCAACTCCCAAAACTCATAGTTCCCATGCAAATAGGGGTGACTCTTAGCCCACTTTTCCCAATGTAACGATATTCCATCTCTCTTGCCTTCTTCGTTTTTAGAAGTATAACATTTTGGGCTTGCTTTGATATAATTAAAACTAAAAAGGCATTTGTCATGACCCACACTCTGATTTCTCCTTTAGATATGCACTTACATTTGCGTGATGATGCGATGCTTAACGTGGTAGCACCTCTGAGTGCACACAGCTTTGCAGGTGGGATTATTATGCCCAATGTTGTCCCTCCTATCAGTACCATTGAAGCGGTGATCGCCTATAAAGAACGCATTATAAGCGCTATGGGTCATAACGTATTTGATCCTTTGATGACGCTTTTTTTTCGCTCGGATTATACGCGCGAATTTTTAGAGAAAGCAGCGTTACATGTAAAGGCGTTGAAGCTTTATCCCTCAGGTATTACGACCAATTCTGAGGGAGGTGTGGCGAGCATGGACATTGAGACATTGCGTCCCGTTTTGGAAGCTATGAGCGATCTAGGACTCATCTTATGTGTGCATGGTGAGACCAATGGGTTTGTGATGGATCGGGAAAAAGAGTTTGGTTCCATCTATGAAAGTCTTGCATCGGCATTTCCAAAACTTAAAATTGTGATGGAGCACATCACCACCAAAGAGAGTGTGGCACTTTTAGACCGATACGAAAACCTTTATGCCACTATTACCTTGCATCATCTTTTAATCACGTTGGATGATGTTGCCGGTGGCATGCTTCAGCCTCATCTGTTTTGTAAGCCCATCGCCAAACATTATGAAGATCGCGATGCACTTTTACATGTAAGCCTTAAGGCACACCCTAAAGTAATGTTTGGAAGTGATTCGGCTCCTCACCCTATTCATAAGAAAGAGTGCTGTGGCTGTGCGGCGGGTGTTTTTACAGCTCCCATTGCTTTACAAGCTTTAGTCGAGCTCTTTGAAAAACATAACGCATTAGCTTCATTACAAGCGTTTGTGAGTAACAATGCACAAACAATTTATGGTTATAAACCCCTCTATAAAGAGGTTATACTCGAAAAAATACCTTTTACAGTAACACACTGTTATGGTGACGTTGTCCCTATGTTTGCAAACGAAACACTCACATGGAGTATTCAACATGTCGTATAAAATTCTTATCTTAGAAGACAATACACTCCTGCTTCAAACCCTAGAAGATTTTTTAGGTGGGCATGGATATGAATGTACGTTGGTTCAGAGTGGTAAAGATGCACTCAAACAATGTTATGAGCACAAATTTGATCTTTACCTGTTGGATGTTAAAGTGCCTGAGATGAATGGCTTTGACTTCTTAAAAGAACTTCGTTCTGCGGGTGATCGCACCCCTGCCATTTTTGTCACATCACTCAATGATCAAGAGAGCCTTACGAAAGGTTTTATGTTGGGTGGAGATGATTACATCAAAAAGCCGTTTGATTTGGAAGAGATGTTGTTGCGTATTAAAGCACTTTTATCCCGTGCGAAAGGAATCATCGATGACTGGCTTGTCATCGATGAGGTGTACAAACTCAATCTTGCACGCAAGCGCCTTTTTTATAAAAAAGAAGAGCTTGATATCAACCTCAAAGATTTTGAACTGCTTTATTTATTGGTCAAAGAGCGAGGAAATGTGGTTACCAAAGAGATGATTCACGAGCGCCTTTGGAGCAGTAGCGAAGAGATCAATGAGGGATCCATTCGCGTGTATATCAATAATCTAAAAAAGATTTTTGGCAAAGAAGGGATCGTCAATATTCGAGGAATTGGGTATCGCTTTGAGAAGTAGTGATAGAATCTTTTTTATTCGCTCTATTATCGCGTTTAGTATCGCTATGTGTTTTCTAGTCGCTTTGGGTATCGCCTTATGGGAATACTCAAGTGAATCCAAAAGTTTGGCGGTACTCTTCATCTTTCTAGCGTCCCTTATTGGAGGCTATTTGATTGTCTCTTACACCCTCTCATCGTTGTTTAAAACAAATCGTTTCTTAGATATTTTACTCAAAGATACACTCCACGAACTCAATATTCCACTTTCAGTCATCAATGCCAATCTTCAAATGATTCAAGCCGATGAGCAGGATGAAAAGAAGCTCAAACGCTTAGGGCGCATTGATTTGGCCAGTAAAGATCTGTATGCTCTCTATAAAGAGGTGGATTATTACATCAAAAAAGAGATTCAAGAAGATGTGCGTGAGAAGTTTTACTTGGATGAGTTAGTTGCGAGTGTTATTGAAAAACAAAAAGAGATGGCAGAGGGTATTGCCATGACCCATACCGTTTTACATGTAGAAATTTTTGCCGATAAACACGGTCTTTCAAAAGTCATTTCAAACCTTGTCCATAACGCCGTAAAATACAATAAAAATCATAATGAAATTTGTGTTATTCAAGATAAAGAGAATCTTATCATTAAAGATCAAGGTCTTGGCATGAGTGAAGCGGAGCTTTTCTTGGCATTTAACCGCTATTACCAAGCAGATACGAGTAAAGAAGGGTATGGCATTGGACTCAGTTTGGTCAAGGCGTATTGTGATGAATTTAAAATTACGATGCGGATTAATTCGCAAAAAAATGTCGGCACGGAAGTCGTTTTGGATATTTCACACCTTCTAAATAAAAAATGATATAATCAAACCAAAATCATCATGGATGGTACGATGGAAAAAGAAGTGATCTACCAAAGTGACAAAGAAAAATTTTTAGTTACTTCTGTGCTTTTTTTGAAAGAGTTTGAACCCTCTTTTGTAGATTATTTTGTCTGTTTGTGCTTAAGTTATGATAATGCAATGACGAAAGAAGAATCACGAGAGATAGCGTTAAGCATTTACCATGGTCTATTCAAGTGCGACTATGATATTAGCGAGCTTAGAGATGATCTGTTTACACGAATGCGGCAAGATGGTGTTATGATTGGTTTTTTGATCAATCGCAGCATGTTTTATTTGATTGAAAACTATCTCTCTTTTACACGTAGAGAAGTCATTGAGCCACAAGTAGAACTTTTGATAGGTTGTGTCAGTCATTTTATCAATGTCATTGAAAGTGAAGTTACCCCTAAAGCGTGCAACTCTACGGCTGTCTTTGATCTGAGTTTTAGCAGTGATGTGATGTTTACCCCAACGAACAATATTATTGAATCATTTTATAAAATGAAAGAAGATAATCAAAATATTGTTTTTCTGAACCTGTATAAAGGTGTTCCTATCAGCTCTGAATCAAGTATTGTAGAAATTGAGGGAGAACATGTAACGTTTCGCATTGATAAGTTACAAGAGATTGCAATGAAGCTTGATGGACAAGCCTTTATTGTTAAAAATAATTATTTCAATAAACATCTTAAAGCGGATATTGTTTACAGTGATTTTCAAAATAATACGGTCGTTTTAAAAAACTTTATCTATCTTCTCAATATGCCTGCATTGCAACGTGAGTTTATTCGGGTTCATCCTGATATTATCGCTAATGTGTATCTGCATCAATCCAGTGATATGCAAACCAAAGGGCGCTTGTATGATCTTTCAATGAATGGATTAGGTGTTGTGAGCAGCGAAAATCATGGTATTTACGTAGGGGCAAAAGTGATGGTTGCTTTTGAACTTAATAGCGCATCTATCCCCATGAGCGGCGATAAAACGATAGAAGTTCAAGGTGAAGTGATTAATATCATTGAATACAAAGGCTCGTATCGTTATTGCATGCGCATTGTTCCTGAT
>Ga0302212_1000217_pt1 | contig 26719 bp, 10 predicted proteins | sample II_Fen_N1_1_FD_200235 | JGI IMG/M metagenome (GOLD analysis project Ga0302212, IMG submission 200235) | Peat permafrost microbial communities from Stordalen Mire near Abisko, Sweden - II_Fen_N1_2 | ecosystem: Environmental > Terrestrial > Soil > Wetlands > Permafrost | place: Sweden: Abisko...
CTACTATTATCGGCAGTAATGCCTTGACCGCTGCTTCGGGTAATGGAATTACGAGTACGGTGAATGGAGTTACCTCTACCTTAAGTCCAATCGCCGGAACTATCATCAATACACTTGGTTTTGATACCAGTGGAAAGTTGGTTATGCAAGATCCCACCACCACTACAACATCAGTTTCGAATACTTCATCGGGCAACAACCTGAATACTAAAGTTAATGGCGTGACCGGTGCTGATGTTACTATGATTAACAGCAATACCGTTTCGAATCCAACAGTGAACACTGTTCGAACAACTATAAATGGAGTAGCTGCTACAACTGATGCAACTATTATCGGTAGCAATGCCTTGACCGCTGCTTCGGGTAATGGAATTACCAGTACAGTGAATGGAGTTACCTCTACCTTAAGTCCAATCACCGGAACTATCACCAATACACTTGGTTTTGATACGAGTGGAAAGTTGGTTATGCAAGATCCCACCACCACTACAACGTCAGTTTCGAATAATTCATTGGGCAACAGCCTGAATACTAAAGTTAATGGTGTGACCGGTGCAGATGTTACAATGATTAACAGCAATACCGTTTCGAATCCTACTGTAAATACGGTTAGAACGACCATCAATGGGGTGGATGCCACGAGCGATGCTACTATCATTGGTGCAACTACTGTTTCTAATCCAACAGTGAACACTGTTCGAACCACAATAAATGGAGTCGCTGCCACAACTGATGCTACTATTATTGGTAGCAATGCCTTGACCGCTGCTTCGGGTAATGGAATTACGAGTACAGTGAATGGAGTCGCCGTTACGTTAAGTCCAACTACCGGAACGATTACCAACACATTAGGTTTTGATACAAGCGGCAAGTTGGTTATGCAAGATCCAACCACCACTACAACGTCAGTTTCGAATACTTCATTGGGCAATAGTCTGAATACTAAAGTTAATGGTGTCACTGGTGCTGATGTTACAATGATTAATAGCAGTACGGTTTCGAATGCTACAGTAAATACGGTCAAAACAACAATCAATGGAGTTGATGCTACTACCAATGCTACTATTATTGGTAGTACATTGGTTTCTAATCCAACGATTAATACTGTTCGAACCACAATAAATGGAGTCGCTGCCACAACTGATGCTACTATTATCGGCAGCAATGCCTTGACAGCTGCTTCTGGGAATGGAATTACGAGTACAGTGAATGGAGTTGCCGTTACGTTAAGTCCAACTACCGGAACGATTACCAACACATTAGGTTTTGATACAAGCGGCAAGTTGGTTATGCAAGATCCAACCACTACCAAGACTTCAGTTTCGAATAATTCCTCAGTCAATAGTCTGAGTACGACAGTCAATGGTGTGACTGGTGCAGATGTTACAATGATTAACAGCAATACTGTTTCGAATCCAACAGTGAATACTGTTCGAACAACAATAAATGGAGTAGCTGCTACTACTGATGCCACTATTATCGGCAGCAATACATTAACAGCTACTAATGGAAATCTCGTTTCTACAGTTAATGGCGTAGCTACTACACCCGCAGTTCCGGTTCTTATATCTGCTAATAATGGATTGACAGAATCTAATGGTAATGTCGTCTTGGGTGGTACGTTGACAGGATCGACTACCATAGGAACTGATGCTACTCATACACTTGCCATTACCGGACTTCAAACTGGTGCTGCTACTGATAATGTGGTAGTCTCAAATGGTGGAGTTTTAAAAACAATTGCACCAACAGCCTTATCTATAAGTGGTGATGTTTCTGGAACGCTAAGTACTTCAAGTGTAGATAAACTAAAGGGTGCAACTCTTACTTACACAGCTCTCACAGACAAAGATTTATTGCAATACGACAACACCAATAGCCACTGGATCAATGTAACCCCGGCCTCATTGGTGGGTTCGGCTTTAACGGCTGGAACTGGGATATCTGTTTCTGGCACGACCATAACTAACACCGGCGTAACCTCTATTTCCGGTGGAACTACAGGATTGACACCCGTAGCTGCTACTCCGGGAGACGTTATCCTGAGTGGAACATTGGCTATTGCCAACGGAGGTACAGGCATTTCGACGGCAGTTACTCCGGGAGCTTTGGTGTATGGTGTGTCCAACACCGCATTGGGGTACACAGCTGCTGGAAATTCAGGGCAGGTACTTATTTCGGGAGTTGCCTCTACACCAACGTGGACAGACGCTTCTAATCTTGCAGTAAACAACATTTACACTTACAGCGGTACGCTTAGTAATAACCGCACGGTAACGCAAGCTGACAAGACGTTGAACTTTACTAACTCGCTGGCTACAGGTTCGGCATTTGGTATTACGGGTTCAGGTGCATATACAGGTACTGCGGGTTTATTCAATATTACAGCCAACTCGGCCACCAGTGGTACATTGGCAAGTATCTCATCCAGCTCACTTACTACCGGTACGGGATTGAGTGTAACTGCTTCGAACAGTTCTTTAAATTCAGCAAACGGGCTGCTTTATGTAGCCAATACTACTGCCGGCACTAATGGTATTATCGGACGTATCCAATCGAATAGCACTGCAGGTTCGGGACTGACTGTATTAGCCAATGGTAAGGTGGGTATCGGAACTTCTGCTCCTATAGCTACTTTGCATAATGCCGGTTCAACGCTTCTGGGGGTTACCGCGGTAACGAATAGTCCGGGTACGCCCTTTACCATAACATCGGCAAATACGGTAGATGCTTACTCGGGAATGCTGATCACTAATTCTGTATCTTCTTATACGATAAATACACTTCCCACACCAAGCAGCAGTTCTACTACTGCGGGTCGTATTTTTTCGGTTTTCAATTCATTATCTTCCTCTTCTTCCGTTACAGTAGGAGGATTTACACTAGCTCCCGGAGCATTGGCAACTTTTCAATGGAACGGAACTACATGGGTTGCTCCGCTGGGACTGGCATCTGCCATTCCTTTGAGCGGATTGACGGCAGCCGTAGCCACCAATAATATTCTCAATGGTGATTTTGCTCAGACCTGGAACTGGAACTCTTCTCAAAATACAAATCCCTTTACAATAGCCAGTACTTCACTTACTGGTGGCAAGCTGTTTTCATTAACCAACACGAATGCATCTCATACCGGCAATGTGTTGGCTTTAACCTCTAATGCTACAGCCCCTACAGCAGGGATCGCCAAATTCAACTTTATAGCCGATCATACCGGTAATGGAGTGGAAATTGACGACGCAACCACATCTGGTTCAGCTTTAACTATTAACAGCACGGGGGCTTCTTATTCCGGCACCGGCTTATTGCTGGTGAATGCCAATTCGGCCACTGATGGAACAATAGCCACCATCAATGCCAACGGATTAACAACCGGGACGGCATTAAATATCAGCTCTACTTCCACAAGCATAACCGGCGGCCAGCTATTGAGTGTAATTTCATCAGGAGCATCGGGAGACAATACTACAGATGGCAGCACCACTACTACAGCAAGCATTAGCAATACGCACACAGGTACCACGTCAACCAATGTAGGTCTTACGGTAAATGCTAATGGTGGAACGAATAACTACGCCCTGCTTGTTCCTTCCGGCAATGTTGGAATAGGCACCTCTACACCTACAGCCACTTTGCAGAATACCGGATCTACTTTGCTCGGGACTACAGCAGTCTCCTTGACAGATCCTACATACCTACCTACGGCACAAGCAACTGTAGATACCTATTCGGGTATGGTGATAAACCAAACATCTAATGATGTAGCACTAACTCTTCCCGCACCTACTTCTGCTACAGCAGGTCGGTTGTTTACAGTTTCCAATTCAATTACGTCCACCAAATATGTAAAGGTAAGTTCCTGTACCTTACCGGCAGGCATGTCGGCAACATTAGTCTGGGATGGAAATCAATGGTCAGCTCCGTTGGCTTCTCCCATCACGGTGATTAATAGTAGCAATCTCTTCTCGACGGGATTATCCGGCACCGGTAGCGGTGTTACCACTACTATCAATTCTACCTTTTTGGGTTCGGGAGCCGGAAGCAGTGCTACCTATGCCTCCAACTCCAACTTTTTGGGATCAGCAGCTGGCGGCAATGCCACCAGCGCATCGTATTCCAACTTCTTAGGGATGAATGCCGGATTGAACGCTTCGAGTGCCACTTATTCCAACTTCCTGGGTCAGGATGCCGGAAATGGCGCTGTGGGTGCTGCTAATGCTAATTTCTTAGGTCAATCGGCGGGTTACGGTGCAACTAATGCTAATGGATCCAACTTTTTCGGACAGAGTGCCGGCTATACAGCTACAGGAGCAAGCTACTCCAATTTCGTAGGCAATAATGCTGGTAACAATGCCACAAGTGCTTCATACAGTACGTTACTGGGGTACAATGTAGCCCACGAAACGACTACACATATTGGCAGCAATAATATCATTATCGGTACCAACATAACCTTGCCACAAGGCACCAGTAACGGCATTAATATTGGAGGTGTGCTATTCGGGAGATCTACTTATAGCACAACTTCCGGTAATCCCTCTCAAGCACCCACCTCATTAGGACAAATTGGTATTGGGGTAAATACACCCACAGCTCGCCTGCATCTGGCAGCCAGTAGTGGATCTTCAGGTACCGCTCCACTAAAACTTTCCCTGGGTACTAATCTTAGCAGTATAGAGCCCGGAGCTATTGAGTATGACGGCACACACCTTTATTTTTCGTCAACAACAAACGGTGGCACGCGTTACCAACTTGATGGACAGGGATTATCATTACCGTTAAGTAGTTTGACTGCTACTACAGCCGCTAACACTATTCTTAATGGTGATTGGGATCAGACCTGGAACTGGAACTCTTCTACAACGAAAAATCCATTTACAATAGCCAGTAGTTCATTGACAACGGGTAATCTGTTCTCGTTAGCTAACAGCAAAGTATCCCATACGGGGAATGTATTGGTTTTAACTTCCAATGCTACGGCACCTACGGCAGGGATTGCCAAATTCAACTTTACCGGCGATCACTCGGGCAATGGAGTGGAAATTGATGATATTACTACAACCGGTGCAGCTGTTACCATTAACGGTACGGGTATTTACACCGGTGCCGGTTTGTGGCAGGTGAATGCTAATTCGACCAGCACAGGAACAGTGGCTGCTATTAATGCCAATGCCTTGACAACCGGTACGGCTTTAAATATCAGTTCTACTTCTACCAGCGTAACCGGTGGACAATTATTGGATATTAGCACGTCGGGCAGCCTGGCTGATAATATCACCTCTGCTGCAGCAACCATCAGTAATACCCATATGGGTAATACGTCAACAAACGTGGGTCTTTCGGTAAGCGCAAGCGGCGGAACAAATAATTATGCCCTACTGGTACCTTCGGGTTATGTGGGTATCGGCACGACCACTCCTGGCGCAGCGTTGGATGTGAAAGGTCAGATGAATATAACTCAGACTTCGGGCACAGGTTCTATAGGCTTGGTAGCTCCGGGTACGCTGAGCAGTTATACACTTACTCTTCCAACGGCACAGGGTAGCAACGGACAGATTCTTCAGAACGATGGATCGGGTAATCTTAGCTGGGTTGGCGGATTGACAAATTCACTAACTTCGGGCAAAATATACGTAGGTAATAATTTGGGTATAGCTACTCCTGTAGCTATGACCGGTGACGCAGGATTAGCCAACGACGGTACGCTGACGCTAACACCCATCATTGGGGGCGGTTCTTACGGTTCGGTCACTAACATTCCTACTTTTACTGTTGATACAAAAGGCCGGTTGACTGCCGCAGCTAACGTGGCTGCTACGGGTATTGCCATTGCCGGTGATGTAACCGGAACACTGGGAGCATCTTACTTATCTCAGTTACAAGGCAAAACACTTACTATTACAAGTCCGGGAACAGGTAACTTATTGCAATACAATGGTACCAAGTGGGTGAACTGGACTCCGAACTACCTTACCCTTTCTTCGTTGTCGGCAACCGCTCCGTTAAGCTACAGCAACTCAACCGGTGCTTTTTCAATTGCACAGGCAACCAGTACTACAAACGGATACTTATCTTCCGGTGACTGGGGTCTTTTCTACAATAAAGTTGGGTCGGTAACGGCCGGAAGTACGAAGGTAGTCGTAGGAGGAACAGCAACCGCTCCTACCATTGACATTAATACGGCGAATATAATCGCTTCCAATGCACTGACGGTAGATGTTAACGGAGGTTTGACTTCTACAGTAAACGGTGTTGCTTCTGCGCCTGCCGTTCCGGTGCTTATAGCTGCAGAAAACGGGTTGACTAATACGAACGGAAAAGTGACTCTGGGCGGTGCATTGAGTGCTGCTACCACCATTACAACCGATGCAGCCAACACGCTAACCCTATCGGGTCTTCAAACAGCTGCTGCAACTGATAATGTAGTTATGTCAAATGCGGGAGTGTTAAAAACAATTGCACCAACGGCCCTGTCTGTTGGCGGTGATATAACAGGAACATTGGGAGCAACAACTGTGAGCAAATTGCAGGGAACTGTATTGACAATAGCAGCAACTCCTTTATCAGGTGATATATTGCGGTATAACGGTTCCAGTTGGGTAAATGCAACTGCTGCATCGATTGGTTCTATTACGCTGGCAACAGGTACTTTGGGTAATGACGTTAACTTCAATACTTCTCCTGTCAGTCTGGGAGGTACGCTCACATTAAATATCCCCGATGCAAGTTCAAGCAATCGTGGAGTGGTTACTATCGGAACACAAACCTTTGCCGGTGTAAAAACGTTCGGTTCGGCCATCGCAGCCCCAACAGCGGGCAATACCATTAATGGTTTGGTTATAAACTCAGGAGCTTTATCGGGAATTACGGGATATACGCAGGCATCGGGTAGCTTCGCTATGTCAGGTACCGGTGCTTTCAGTACGGGTACAGGAAATATCTCCTTAAACGGGAATACTACGCTGGCTGGTGGCAAAACGCTGAATCTTACAGGTTCGTCATCGGGAACAGTCGGTTTTATAGCACCGGCAACAGTTACCAGCTATGCACTTACGCTTCCCTCCGCGCAGGGTGGCAACGGACAGATTCTGCAGAATGATGGATCGGGGAATTTAAGCTGGGTAGCAGGATTGACAAATGCATTGGCTTCTGGCAAAATATACGTAGGTAGTGGAAATGTAGCGACTCAGGTAGCCGTGAGTGGCGACGCTACATTAGCCAATGATGGTGCACTGACACTGGCCTCTATCGCCGGACTTACATCAGGTACTTACGGCTCGGTTACTAACATTCCTACTTTTACGGTTGACACAAAAGGCCGGTTGACTGCCGCAGCCAATGTAGCTGCCACAGGTATTGCCATTACCGGTGATGTAACGGGAACATTGGGAGCATCTACTGTTGACAAATTGAAAGGAACACCCCTTTCTATTTCAAGTCTTACCGATGGCAATATATTGAAATACGATGGTACAACCACAAGTTGGAAAAATGTCTCTGTAGCTCTTCCTGCTTCAACCGCAACCGCATATAGCGTTTTTGGCAACAACACGGGTTCTGTAGCGACTCCGGCTTATTTTACTCCCGTATTGGCTTCGGCATTGTTCGCCAATCAGGGTGTAAGTACCAACTACGTATTACACGGGAATGCCGCAGGTAATCCTTCGTGGAGTGCTATCAGCCTTACGACAGATGTAACCGGTACGCTGCTGCCTGCTAACGGAGGTACAGGCGTTACAACAGTAGCTGCTGAACAAACCCGTTTAGGTTTAGGTACAATGGCCTATGCATCTACAGGTAGTTATGCACTCACAAACGGAACTAATGCGACAGGTACATGGCCGGTTAATATTACAGGAAATGCAGCAACGGCTACAACCCTTTCCAATTTTACATCAAACCCGAACAGAACAGATGGTAATGATTACAGTTTAGCGGGAAGGACTACAGGTATATACGCAATTAATGGTTTGGGGACAAATGGGCCAGGGATATCTTTCCTCAGTTTAATACATGCTGCAAATGCAACTGACGTTGCTTTTCAAATAGCAGGAGGGTACGCTTCTGATAATATGTATTTCAGAGGAACAACTGCTCTTCAATCTGGTACCAACTATACACCGTGGAGAACTGTGTTACATTCAGGAAATTATAATTCGTACTCGTGGAGTCTGACAGGCAATGCGGGAACAGCTGCCGGTACCAACTTTATGGGAACCACCGATGATGTGGATGTGGTATTTAAACGCAACAATATACAGGCGGGATGGTTAAATAATACGAGTTTAAATACTGCTTTCGGGGTGAAGGCCTTGCCAACATCTACTATAGGGGGGGCTAATACTGCTCATGGAGCATTATCCTTGTCGAGTAATACCACCGGTTTCAACAATACTGCAGACGGAGTAAATTCTTTACTTTCCAATACTACAGGAAACTACAATGTAGCATCAGGTGGTCTTGCTTTGTATAACAACACTACTGGGGCAAATAATACAGCAGTAGGTCATGAGGCTTTGTATAAAAATACTATAGCAGATTCAAATACAGGGTTAGGATTTAGAGCCTTGTATAACAATACTATCGGCGTAAATAATACAGCAGTGGGGTATTCAACCTTGTCTGCGAATACTACAGGAGTAAATAATACAGCAGTGGGATATGGTGCCGGAAGTAATATAACTACCGGAAGCAACAATATCGCTATTGGTATGGGAGCATCGGTGCCAACCGTTACGGCCAATAATCAGTTGAGCATAGGCAATGATATCTACGGGTTAAACATGAATACAGCTAACCCTTATATTGGTATCAATAACACTGCACCGGCTGCTACTCTGGATGTAAAAGGAACGTTTAACCTTACTGGATCAACTTCTGGAGCTGTATCAATTAGCTCTCCTGCAACGGTAACAAGTTATTCGCTTACCTTGCCTGTAGCACAAGGAACAGCCGGACAAATTATGCAAAATAATGGATCGGGGAATTTAAGCTGGCTTACTCCGGTATTGTCATCGGCATTGTTTCTCAATCAGGGAACTACTACCACCGTATTGCACGGAAATGCTGCCGGTAATCCTTCGTGGAGTGCTATCAGTCTTTCGGCGGATGTAACCGGCACGCTGCCTGTTGCTAACGGAGGTACAGGTGCCACAACGGCAAGTGCTGCACGCACGAACTTAGGTGCAGCAGCAAGCGGAGCAAACAGCGACATAACTTCGCTAACAGGATTAACAACCGCTTTATCGGCATCACAGGGAGGTACGGGCGTTACAACAGTAGCTGCTGAACAAACCCGTTTAGGTTTAGGTACAATGGCCTATGCATCTACAGGTAGTTATGCACTCACAAACGGAACTAATGCGACAGGTACATGGCCGGTTAGTATTACAGGAAATGCAGCAACGGCTACAACCCTTTCCAATTTTACATCAAACCCGAACAGAACAGATGGTAATGATTACAGTTTAGCGGGAAGGACTACAGGTATATACGCAATTAATGGTTTGGGGACAAATGGACCAGGGATATCTTTCCTCAGTTTAATACATGCTGCAAATGCAACTGACGTTGCTTTTCAAATAGCAGGAGGGTACGCTTCTGATAATATGTATTTCAGAGGGACAACTGCGCTTCAATCTGGTACCAACTATACACCGTGGAGAACTGTGTTACATTCAGGAAATTATAATTCGTATTCACCAACCCTTACCGGAGGAAATGCTTCTGGTACATGGGGAATTGATATTTCTGGTAATGCTGCTACAGCTACAACAGCTACAAATTGGAGCGGTAGCGGTGCTTTAGCTTCATATCTTCCTTTAGCCGGTGGTACAATAACCGGAAACCTGGCAGTAAAAGGGACGTTTAACCTCACAGGATCTACTTCTGGAGCTGTATCAATTACCTCTCCTGCAACGGTAACCAGTTATTCGCTTACCTTGCCGGCAGTACAAGGAACTGCCGGCACAGTGTTAACCAATAATGGTAGTGGCACATTGAGTTGGGGATACTCGGCTATCGCAACTAAGACAGCCGCCTATACAGCCACTCTGACCGACGAAACAATTTTAGTGAATGCAATTTCGTCTACTGTAGCCATAACACTACCTGATGCTGCTACTGCTACAGGGAAGAAATATATCGTCAAAAAGATTGATACGACTTCTAATGCTATAACGGTAAAAGCTATAGCAGGAGCTATCGATGGTAATGCAGCTGGCACTGGTATATCGGGAACTTTGCCTTGGCAGGGTTGGATACTCCAATCGGATGGTACTAACTGGTATGTGGTAGGAAAAATCTAATAACCAGATGATAGGGTGATATACTGATATGGTGATGTGATGATGGGGTAATGATGAATAAGCCCCAAAACCGTAAAGGAGCTTAAAGAATGAGACGCAGAACAATGAGGAAAAAGAATTGGAGACAAAAGTATATCAGTCGAACGGGGCTTGGGGGAGAATTGAGACTTCAACCAAACCTGACAGCGTTTAGAATAATGGATAAATAACTAGTGACTAATGCATTAAAGAGGTATAAAATTATTGATTAAAGATTTGTGTTTTGTTTGCAATTTGGTGAGGGCGCGACTTTAAGTTGCCTCTCACTAATAAACAAAAAATCAGAACTATGAAGAATTAAGTAGTTACAAGTCAATAGTTACGAGTCAAAAGTCTGTTACTCTGTAATTTACTTTCAGAGAACAGATTATTGAATATTATTGATTACTTAGATTGTATTGATATGTTGAAATAGGTTAAGTGCTTACAAACTAATTTCTCTATCGAACTTATGATAAATTATGAATAACAGAATAATAACCATCCTCTGGCTGCTGATAAGTGGCATTACTGCTGTTCAGGCGCAACAGGGCTTTGGCACGAATACGCCGGATGCTTCGGCTGTGGTGGATATGACAGCGTCCGACAAAGGCGCGCTGCTACCACGGTTGGCATTAACCGCCACGACTTCGTCAGCACCTGTCAGTTCACCTGCTACTAATCTGATGGTGTTTAATACAGCTACGGCTGGTACAACTCCCAACAATGTAACTCCGGGCATTTACATCTGGAACGGTACTGTCTGGGTGCGTTTGCTCAACAAAGGTGATGTCTCTGGAACGGCATGGTCAATTAACGGTAATGCGGGCACTACTCCTACCAGCAACTTTCTGGGCACCATTGATGCACAGGATCTAGCTTTTGGAACCAGCGCCACGGAACGAATGCGGATTACTTCATCGGGAAATGTGGGCATTGGCACAGCCACGCCTACGTCTTCCGCTCTGCTGGATGTAAGCTCTACCACGCAGGGTTTTACACCTCCTCGTCTATCAGCAGAGCAAATCGCCGCTATTGCCACTCCGGTAGAAGGGCTTGTGGTGTATAACACTACGCTACAATGTTTAGCCTATTATGCCAACGGAAAGTTTACCTGCGGTTTCGGTACAGTAGGAGGTAATTTTACCAATTTTTACAACGGCTGGGTTGCCGGCTCTTATACAGGTAGCACTACTACGGTGACTCATTCGCAGGGAGAAGCTTTTAGCACCAATACCAATTGCACTACAAAACTGATATCTGCCGGGGGATGCGGTACCGCTACTACCGTAACCGGCAGTAGCGGCATTGTATATCCGCTAGTAGAAATTAACGGACAGTGCTGGACAGCTGCGAATATGCGTGAAATACCATCAAATTACAGTTTCTATACCGCTACCTCCTGGCTGGCAACCTCATCCGGTGACATGGGTTACTGGGGTTATTATAATACGTCTAATACTACCGGTTCTGCCGGCTGGGGAACTACCGAACCCACCAATACGAATGGGCACGAGGGATTGCTTTATCAATGGAGTGCCGCTATGAATAGGACTACTGCTGAACGAAGTCGGGGTATTTGTCCAGTGGGTTTTCACATTCCGAGCGATTGTGAGTTAATGTACCTAGAGCATGGACTGGGCATGAAGGTCTCAGAACAAAATACTTTAGGCGTAGCATATAGAGGCCAGCTATCAACTGAATCTGTAGGACGTAAACTCACCAAAGATGGGGGATTTAATAATGTTTCTGGTTTCTCAGGGTTGTTCTCGGGTTATAGAATTAATGATGGTAGTTTCTCTTATCGCAGTGGGGGAGAATGTTGGTGGTCTTCGTCGTTTTACTCACCCAATTATTCACTCTACCGTGCTATTGACATAAATTCGACCCTTAATGGTATGTACCGTTACATATATTCTGGTGCCATCTCTGTTCGTTGCCTGAAAGACTGAAGATAATAGTTAATGATAATGACCCCTAAAGGTTCTGAAGAGGACTTGAAGAGTGGGATGCGAGATAATGGAAAAATAAATAGAGACGAAATTGTCTCACATCTACTTTAGGCTTCGGCGTAAGACCTTCGGCGTGAGCTCAGTCGAACGCTCAGTCGAACAGTCAGCCGAAGTCTCAGTGGAACGGGGCTTTGGGAAAAATTAAAAATTGATAAATATGAACTTACGTAAAATAATAGCACTTCTACCCCTGCTGCTTGGCGGTATCACTACTGTTCACGCACAGCAAGGCTTTGGCACTAATACACCGGATGCTTCGGCAGTGGTGGATATGACAGCGGCTAATAAAGGCGTATTGCTGCCTCGGGTAGCCCTTACATCTACCAATTCTGCATCGCCTGTAAGTTCACCCGCAGCCAACCTATTGGTATTTAATACCGCCACAGCGGGTATCAGTCCTACTAATGTTACTCCCGGTCTTTATTTTTGGAATGGTACTGCTTGGGTACGGTTACTCTACTATGGTGAAAGCTTGAGCACTGCATGGGTATCTACCGGCAATGCGGGCACTACGCCTACCAGCAACTTTGTGGGTACTACCGATTCAAAGGGAATTGTTTTCAATACCAACGCTACCGAACACATGCGGATCGGCAATGGTGGTGTAGTAAGGGTTGGTGATAATACTAATCCTATTTCCTCAGCTCTGTTAAATGTAAATTCTAGTACGCTGGGCTTTTTGCCTCCCCGCATGACTGCAGTGCAAATGGCTGCCATAGCCAATCCGGTAGAAGGGCTGACTGTATACAATACCACCCTTCAATGTCTGGCGTATTATAGCAAAGGAGCATTTACCTGTGCTACTGTAACTCCTGGTACTCAAACAGGGGTGGGTAGTAGCTTTACCGGTTTTTACAACGGATGGGTTGCCGGTGCCTACACCGGTACTTCCACCACCATAACCCATACTCAGGGGGAGGCTTTTAGTACCAATACTTATTGTGCTAATGCTATTATTTCTGCTGGAGGATGCGGGGGTGCCAGTACTGTAACCGGCAGTAGTGGTATTGTTTATCCGCTTGTAGAGATAAACGGACAGTGCTGGACTGCCGAAAATATGCGCGAAGTTCCATCAAACTACAGTTCTTATACCGCTACTTCCTGGTTGCACACAACGCCCGGTGATCTGGGTTACTGGGGTTATTATAATACAACGGATGCAACCGGTGCTTCTGGCTGGGGCACTACTGAACCTACCAATGTGAATGGTCATTATGGATTACTCTATCAGTGGAGTGCTGCTATGAATGGGGCTACTGTCGAGCGTAGCCGGGGTATTTGTCCGGTGGGCTTTCATATTCCGAGTGATTGCGAGTGGATGTATCTGGAGCACGGACTGGGCATGAAGGTATCAGAACAGAATACTATAGGTTGGCGTGCTCAAACGTCTACTGAGGCAGTGGGATATAAGCTGACTAAAGATGGAGGATATAACAATGCTTCCGGCTTTTCCATCTTATATGCGAGCGAGAGGAACACTACGGGTAATTTTGAGTTATCACTTAATTCTGTATCCTATTTGTGGAGCAGTGTGGGGAACATATATGTGGGGAACATAAGGGCATTTGGCTCCGGAAGTCGAGGCTCGCTTCGCCAGAATTATTCTCCCGACTACGGTGAGTCTGTTCGTTGCCTGAAAGATGATAATTGGAGCTGTGGTTCTCCCCTTACGGTAAGTCATGTTGCCGGTTCGGTGGCACCTACGACTACAACTATTAGCTACGGTACGGTTAACAGTAGCCTGAGTGGGACATCCAAGTGCTGGATTACCCAAAACTTAGGTGCTACCCGGCAAGCTACCTCTGCCACCGACGCCACGGATGCCGCTGCCGGTTGGTACTGGCAGTTTAACCGCCAGCAGGGTTACGCCATGAACGGTTCAACACGTACACCTAACACTGCGTGGATTGGAAGCTCAAGCATAAACGAAAACAGTGCTTGGACTGCTGCCAACGACCCTTGTACGTTGTTGCTGGGACCTGCCTGGAGTATGCCTACACAGTCTGAATGGGCTAATGTTATTTCCAACGGGTCATGGGCAAGTGGTTCCGCTGCTGCCTACGCTTCTCTATTAAAGATGCATGACGCCGGCTATTTGAACGGGAACAGTGCTCTGTTGTTGGTACGGGGCAGTGGTGGCTGGTATTGGAGTTCATCCCAAGTTAACAATACGGTAGGTTACATGCTTACGATTACTTCTGGATCTACGGTGATTACAAACTTATACGAAAAGACAAACGGTCTTACGATGCGCTGCCATAGGTATTATTGACAGTGCTATCAGTAAATAGTTATCTGACTTGCAAAATTCGAGCAAGCACTTACAGAAGGTATGATATAATTATAAATTAATGATGCAAATCAGGAGCTAAAAAATAGTCCATAGGACTTACATATCCATAGAATAAACGGCTATGTATGTTTATTGTCCGTAGGACATTCACATTTTTCTATGTTTATCCCCGTTCGACTGAGCTCACGCCGAAGTCTATGGGAAAATGACTCATTATAAATAGAATTTGTATGTTCGTAACTTCTGATTCACATTAATGTAAAAAACTGTCAGTGTGTTTACACCTGACGGCGTTTAAAGATTGAGAGTAAATATGCAAGAACAAAGACAAGCAAAAAAAGTAAAATTGATTGTGTGGGCAGTATTGCTTATACTACTGGTTGTGCAGGTATCTGTCTTTGGCACACCGCGCAAACTTGCCGTAAAACTAAAGGGTGTTTATGATTCAAAAATAACATTGACTCCTTTCGATGGAGTGCGGTTTGCATCTCCACTGGCGGTGGCAAGGGAGGTAAAAGCCGGAGGTGAAGTACAGTTCGTTGTGCCTGACTCCCTGTTGCCGGGTGAGTTTCTTATTAGCTTCGACTACCGCTCCAAAGAAACCGATTCTCCCTACCCGTCAGAGTTGCAGCTCTACATGAACCGCGAAAATATCAATGTGGAGGCTAATCCCCTATTTCTGCACGGCGATAGCTTACGCTTCGTGGGTGATCGCGAGAATTCCGCATGGTTGGCGTTTATGAACAAAAGTGAACAACAACGCCGCCAATTGGGTTTGCTGCGCCAGTTACTTGAACAATATGACAGCCCCGCATCGCCTGAATGGGCATCGGCGCTGAGAGCTTACGAAAAACGGAGGATTACCTATAATCGCTGGGTGGATTCATTGGCGCATGCTCAACGGGATTTATACGTGAGCCATCTGTACGATTTTCAGAAACTGAGAGCCGAGAACTGGAAAGCCTCCCCTGCTGCCCGCTTAGAGGCGTTGGCCCACCAATGGTTTACAGGCGTTGACTTTAACGATACGTTGGTACTCCGAAGCCGTCAGATGAATGAATTGATGAACGGCTTCATAGCTTTATACGGCACACGTGCCACTACCTTGGCTTTGCGCGACTCGCTCTTTACCGAAGCAGGAAAAGCCGCCATCAGATTAGCCTCTGCCGGACATCCGCAGGTATATGGGTGGATGGTGGATTATTTCTATAACGGATACGAAACGTACAATATAACATCGGGCATGAAGATGCTCGAAAGCCACCTCAATAACCCAAGGTGCATGACAAGGAAACGGCTGGCTATTGCTAAGCGGCTGGAAGGGATGAAAACAATGGTACCGGGCGTAAAGGTACGCAACGTGCAGGTTAATAATTATGACGACAAGGAACAAACTATCATCATGACCCGATGCGATAAGGATTTCCACTTACTGTTGTTCTACGACTCGGAGTGCGACCATTGTCGGCAGTTGCTTATCGAACTCCGCAAGTGGTATGCAATACCTGCAAACAGTGCGCAGGTAGAGGTGGTGAGTGTTTCCGTAGATCAAAGCCTGGAAGCGTGGAAAAAGGCTTTTACCATCAATGTCTTTCCATGGATGGACCGGTACGCTCCCGGGGGCATAAATAGTCAGGCGGCGACAGACTATTACGTGTTAAGTGCCCCTTATATGTATTTGGTGGATAAAAACGGGGCAATGGTGGGCATTCCCAACACAGTGGAAGAAATGAGTGGGATGATGAAAAAGGACTGACCTCCAATCCCGTTCGACTGAGCATACGCCGAAGGTCTCACGCCGAAGCCTAAAGAGGAAAGTAAGAGCTGAGACGGTTGATAGATTACCGGAGACAGCAAACTAAATGAAACAATATGAAGCAACGACGAATTATTCTCTTTTTTATCATTTCTTCCGGCATAGTTGTCGGCACAATGGCACAAAACGGCATCCACATCAATGGTTGGCTGAAAGGCAATACCCGTTTTTCTAAAGTAGTCATAAAGAAATTTGGTGTAGGCGTATTTGATATAGCCGCAGTGAATATCAAAGATGAAAAGTTTAGCATAACTGCTCCTGTAGACCTCAAGCCGGGTGTGTACCGTTTTCAGTACAGCCAAAGTAGCCTGAGCGAATACGTGGATCTGATTATTGATGGTAGCGAAACAGATATCAGTTTCACACTGGATGTGTCGGCGGATAAACGGATACCCGTATTTACACAGTCGGTAGAAAACCAAAGCTGGTATGGATGGAAACAGTACGCCGGGGACAAGCTGCGGAAAATTGACCTGCTCTATCAATTGCTGGCGCAGTACCCCGATACTACTGAAGCAGTATATCGCACGGTAGCGAAGGCTGCGAACAAAGAAATCAAGTACTTTAATAAACATTTCCAACGGTTTATAACGCTGAATCATGATTCATGGGCAGGAGCAATGGTAGCCAATACCCCGTATTATTTTAGTCGCCCGCGCGACCTACCGCAGTTGCAGAACTACTACGGCAAACTCAACTATTGGAAAGGCATAAATACCATCAACCCGGAGTTGATTAACACGCCTCTTTACACCGAACTGATACTCGGTTACCTGAGGTATTACATGAATCCGGAAATGAAGTTTTCGGAAACGGAGATGACGGATGGATTAAAGAATAGCGTGGATACTGTTATGCAAAAGTTTGGTGGCAACGAACAAACCCGGCAGTTTGCCTTGAAATACCTGCAACTGGGCTTTAAGGAAATTGCTAACGAAAAAGTGCTACAGTATGTTGATGAAAAGTATGGAGTGCAAGTGGAACAATGCAACGATAACGGAGTAGATAAAGCCGAGTTCGACAAGCGGATGGTGGCCTATACAGCCATGAAACCCGGTACTCCGGCACCTGACATTCTGCTTATGAATGCCGATGGAAAGCCTTATGGGCTGAAAGACATCCCGAAGCAGAAACTTATTGTAGTTTTCTGGGCCAGTTGGTGTCCCAACTGTGAACGGGAAATGCCAGATTTGGAGATATTCGCAAAGAAACATCCCGAATATGGAGTAATAGCTGTAAGTCTTGACGAAAACTCAGTAGCGTATCATTCGGCAATAAAATCTTATCCCGACTTGATACATACCTGCGATTTACGTAAATGGCAGGGCAAAGTCGTAAAGGATTATTACATACTGGCTACCCCAACTTTTATCTTACTGGATGCCGGACGAAAAATAGTAGGTAAATATCCGGGGTTTGCAGCGATGATGGAGGAGATAAATAAAAAATGATGCGATGATCTGGTGATGCGATAATTTAGCGTGATGAATGATTACATGCTGCTGATGCACAAAGAAATAATGCAGAGGTATAAGAAAGTGCTGCATATGCATAAATACAATAGATAATAGGACAGATAGTAGATAGACTAGAGAAAAATATGAAAAACCGACATAAAACAATAGCTTTACTAATCCTGCTTACAGGTGGTACTGCCGCTGTTCATGCACAACAGGGATTTGGTACCAACGCGCCTGCGGCTTCAGCGGTGGTGGATATGACTGCATCCGACAAGGGAGTACTGCTGCCACGCGTAGCGTTGACATCAACTATTTTGGCATCGCCCGTTACCACGCCGGCCACGTATTTGGTGGTTTTTAATACCGCTACGTCAGGTACCACACCTAACGATGTTACGCCGGGGTTTTACTATTGGAACGGTACTGGTTGGGTGCGGTTGCTCATCAAGGGCGATGCCTCGGGAGCTGAATGGACACTTACAGGCAATGCCGGAACTACGCCTACTGTCAACTCTCTGGGCACTACCGATGCACAGGATCTGGTCTTTAAGACCAATGCTACCGAGCGAATGCGGATTACTTCGTCGGGCAACGTAGGTATTGGTACTTCAAGCCCCGCGGTGGCGGCTCAATTGGATTTAAGTTCTACCACGCAGGGCTTTCTTCCTCCCCGAATGACTACTGCTCAAGCCAATGCCATTCTCTATCCTGTAGAAGGTCTTATGGTGTACAATACTACGCTTCAATGTCTGGCCTATTATGCCAAGGGCGCATTTACCTGTTTGTATAATGTTGCTACTGCACCTGCGGCTTTGGGTAGTACCTATACTACTTTTTACAACGGCTGGGTTTCCGGTTCTTATACCGGTACTACTACTACGGTGACGCATACTCAGGGGGAAGCCTTTAGTACAAATGCCTTTTGTGCTTCCAGCTTGATTTCTGCCGGAGGCTGTGGTGGTATCGCCACTGTAAAGGGTAACTGTGGCTATATATATCCGCTGGTAGAAATAAACGGGCAGTGCTGGACAGCCGAAAACATGCGCGAAGTACCGTGGGCCTATGCTAATTCCTACACTGCTTCTTCCTGGTTAGCCACTTCATCCGGCGATGTGGGCTACTGGGGCTTTTACAATACAGCTAATGAAACAGGTTCTTCTGGCTGGGGTACTACCGAACCTACTAATACAGATGGGCACGAGGGACTGCTTTACCAGTGGAGTGCTGCTATGAATGGAGCTACTGCCGAGCGTAGCCGGGGCATTTGTCCGGTAGGCTTTCACATACCGAGTGACTGTGAGTTTATGTATTTGGAACATGGTTTGGGCATGAAGGTGTCGGAACAGAATACTATAGGTTGGCGTGGACAGTTGTCTACTGAGGTAGTGGGTACAAAAATGACCAAAGCTGGAGGATTCAATAATGTTTCCGGCTTCTCCGCCTTATTTCCGGGGACCCGCGCCAACATTGGCTTGTTCTACAATCATTCGACCTACGGTGACTGGTGGCTCTCATCGTTGGATGCTTCGAACTTTATCCTGAGAGACTTCCGCTCCGATGCGAACCGAGGCATGGCCCGGCATAGTATTTCAGCAGCTTATGCTTATTCTATTCGTTGCCTGAAAGACTGAGATAATGGTTAATCAGTCAAACCAGACAATGTGCTCGCACCTGTCAGGTTTTAGAACAATAGATAAGAGATGATGTGGTGATATGATAATGGGATGATGTTTACTCCGAAGTCTCAGTCGAACGGAGTTTAATGTTAATATCCCCCGGTTACGCTTCGCTTACCGGGGGATGAAGATATCCTCAGCACCCCAACCCCGTAGTGGGTTGAATAGAAAGAGGAAAAGAAAGATGAATGAATAAAACCGCCCCCAACCCCCTCCCGACAGATCGGGATAAATGGCGGGAACTTTAAGAGTGGTTTTCAAGACGATGATGAGAATAAGAATAGTAGACAAAAGTAATCAAAAGCCCCTTTAGGCTTCGGCGAATGCTCAGTCGAATCGGGCATAGGGCAGAATAGTGTTAGAAATGCGTAAACCGATCAACCGCTTCGGGCGATTTGTCGGATAAAAAGGAGGGTAGGAACAAACAGAAGAGTCGCGCGATTTTTAATCGCGATATTAGTTATAGAATACGCGATTAAAAATCACGAGACCCGACAAGAGAAGATAACAGATAATTGAACTAATAACCAAGTATTAACAACTAAAAACAAACAATTATGGCAATTCAATTTAAAGCTATTGAAAAAGGCCAGCCGGGAGTGGTTGGCGGAGGTGTGAAAAAAATTTACGCGTCACCGGTTCAGGGGCAGGAAGCCTCACTGGATGCATTAACGAAGGGTATCGAAAAAGCTTGTACGGTAAATGGAGCTGATATCCGTGCCGTGTTGTATGCTTTAGTAGATGAGGCAGTTGACGACTTATCCGAAGGACGCATCATTCGCTTAGGCGATTTGGGTAGCCTGCGTATTACTCTTAGCAGCGAAGGTACAGCCACCGCCGAAGAGCTTACATCCGATGCCATCAAAGGAGCCAGCGTTATTTTTACTCCGGGCAGTAAAATAAAAGAAATGTTAGCTACCGCTAAGTTCTTAAAAGTGTAAACCTACGCTAAAGAATTTCCTGCTGTGGGAAAAAAAATTCCACCTGTGAGAAATATTTTTTCATGCATGAGAAAAAGAATTCCACGGCAGGAAATAATGCTGGGGTAATCAGTGATAGTTGATGTTTACTCCGAAGGAGCTTAATGTGCACAACCTCGTAGTGGGTTGAATAGAAATCACAAACCTGACAGCGTGCTTGCACCTGTCAGTGTTTGAAAACAATGAATTAAAGGTTGATACCAAAGGTATTAAAAGGTATATAATTATTGATTGAAGATTTGTGTTTGTTTAGTTTACAATTTAATGAGAGTGCGACTTTAAGTTGCGCCCTCATTAATAAAAAAAAGAAATGAGCACCCCCAACCCCCTAAAGGGGACTTTAAGATTGGTTTTCAAGACGATGATGAGAAAAAGAGTCGATAGGAAATAAATAATCCAGATTGCGGTCGGAGGCGTGCAAACCGAGCAACCGCTTCAAGCGGTTTGTCGGATAAAAAGAACGATACGGAACTAATCAAAAGCCCCTTTAGGCTTCGGCGTGAGCTCAGTCGAACGGGGTTTGGGGCAGCGTAAAGAAGTGGGTCGCGCGAACCAACGGTTACGACCGAAGGGAACCAATTGTAATCGCGGCACTAGATGAGAAAATAATGAATGAAAAATGTAGCTTTCTGCGTTTGACAGAGCGTTTGCCGAAGCCTAAAATGGGAACTTGAAGTTACAACCGTGTCACATAATGTTTTTTTGAAAAATACAGCATTATATTATGACCATTACTAAATTACTGGAATTTATATTGTTTTACAAATTAATACTATATATATGAGTTTAGATGAATTAATGAATTTTGATAAATACCATTTGACTTTATACAAGCTTATTTATCAATATTATAAACCTGGTTGGATTGCAATAAGTTCAATATCCTTCCTGATTGGATTTGTTTCTTTGGGATTTCTTCTGTTTAACCTGACTTATTTAAGATGGCTTGGATTGTTGGTTAGTATCCTTTCTTTGTCGTTTTTGATATACTATATCAGGAGGAAGACATTGTTTGTTCTTAGAAGCAGATATGAAAAAGTGTACAACCTAAAATTGTCCAAGGGTTGGAGCAATTCTGATATATTAATGGTTCGGTTTGGAATGTTTAGCGATTATATTAAGGATACAGTATTAGCGGATAAGGATAAATTAAGAACTGTCATAGAATATCTAGATAATGATAGCGGTGCAACCAAGTATAATTACAGACTTGCAGAAACCACGACTTTAGTGATAATAGCGGCATTGTTGAGTGGTTTTGTTTCAGTATCGTTGGATAAAGCAAAAGATTTTATTGAAACTAATCGACTATTCTTATTGATTGGATTACTGTTGATATTTACGGTCGTTTATTTAGAAAAATTTGTAATCAAAGAAATTGTACTTTGGAAAAGAAGCCGGAATAATAGATTGAAACATATTATTTATCACTATTTGATCGAAAAATAATTTACGGTATCCTCCCTCCTCGTTTTGCTATCGTGGCTATCGGGTTCGAGCCGGAAAAAGAAGACGAAAGTAATCAAAAGCCCCTTTAGGCTTCGGCGCGAGCTCAGTCGAACGGGGCTTGGAGTAGAACAATTGCAAATCGCGAGACCCGACAGAAAAGACAATTTACCAATAAACAAAAAATATAAAATCAAATGAAGAAACTTGTATTGCTCGTATTGGTGCTGTTTTCGGCACATGTTTTCAGCCAAAAAACGGCCTATCTATACACCGACAGTGTGTTGCTGTCGTTACCGGACTATAAAGTGAAGATGGTCAAACTCGACAGTGTGCGTCAGAATTATACCAAAGAAATCAATGCGGGTATAGCCGATGTACAAAGCCGGTATGAGACCCTGACCACCCCGTATGCTCCCAAGAAAAACGAGACGATTCAGGAATTGAAGAAACGAATGAGCGTATCGGATACACTTCGTGTGGGTTTGCTGGAGAAAGAGGCCATTCAATGGCAGGAGAAACGGGTTACTTACGATAAACTCATACAGACTCAGTACAATCAGGATGTTCAACCGCTACTCAATAAAGTGAACGGGGTGATAGCCGATTATGCTCGGGCAAACAGTTTGTCGGCAGTTTACAGTTTCGAACAGCTCCGTAACATGCTAATCTACATCGATCCCAAACAAAATATCACCGGGGTGATTGTTCGGAAGCTTAAACAAAAGTGATGAGGCTCTGGAACAAAGAGTAAAGAACAAAGACAATAGACTGAAGACTGTGGACCGGAGACTAAAAGTATCATCCGAACCTGACAGCGCGCTTGGACCTGTAAGCGTTTGAAAAGTTATAGTAAGGCATGAAAGAACAAAGACGACTAAAAAGGGTAAAATTGATTGTATGGGCAATCTTGCTTATATTGTTAGTATTGCAGTTATCTGTCTCTGCTTAAATATACAATTTGTAACAATATATCAACAATATGCCGGTATTCATCAAGTGCCAATAGTTACTTTAATTAGAATTATATGAAAAGCTTACGATCGCTTTTTTTATTTATTTTCCTTCTTTCTTTGATAATTGTCTCAGCACAAGAAGATCATAAATATAGTATTTACGGATTAAAATATGACATGCGTGGACATGTTGGAATGGATATTGGCACATTAAAACCCAATAATGTTTACACGGGCATTCAAGGGACAATCCCTTATGACAGTAAGAATAGCGAATTTTATATGAACTGTGTTTATGGACATGGTTACAACTTTTTATTAAGGTCCAAATTCATAGTAACTGGAATTCTCGGGGTGTATACGAATGATTATTTTGATACCATAAATATCAAGACCCTAAATTTAGGATGTGGTCTCACTCTGCTGAAAAACGGAATTGGAATAGGTTGTTCATATACAAACAGAGAATTATTTAGTGTGAAAATCGCTTTTTATCCCGGCAAATGGTAAGAACGATGAGAATGATGTGATGATACGTTGATGTGGGGATGTGATGATCTGAATGAGCCCTAACCTCTAAAGGGGGACAAAGAGTGGTCTTCGAGACGTTGAGAAAGAATAGAGGGAGCACCACCCTTAAATCCCCTAAAGGGGACTTAAAGAGTGAGCTACGAGACAATAAGAAAAAGAATAGGAGACAATACTAACTCACATCCCCTTTAGGGGCTTGGGGTAGACGAAAGTAATTTCACATCCCCGCCATTTATCCCGCAAGGCGGGAGGGGCTTGGGGTGGAATGGTGTCGGAGAGGTGCAAGCCGAACGACGGTTTGTCGGATGAAAAGAACGCTATGGGACTAACTATAAGTCCCCTGAAGGGCGAGGGGCGGTTTCAAACGGATTTTGCCGCCCCAAACCCCGATTGACCAGAGACTTTGGGGTAGAGTAAAGATTGGGTCGCGAGACCCGCTTAGAATAGATTATTTATTTAAATTGACGGACAGGTTGCGACCTGTGCCTGTAGTAGAAAATTATTGAAAGAAGAGCCAAAAATAATAGACCTTAACCGAATACCTTTAATCATAAATAGTTACGAATTATGAATTATCAAAAGATAGTTGGAAGCATATTCCTATTCCTGATACTCATTCCTGTGGGAGGACAGGCGCAGACAGCAGAACAGAACAAGGTGAATAACTGGATATATCCTACTGCCCAGAAGTACGTGGGTATGGACTTTATCAACACGCCCACCGGTACGTTGATAAATAACGGTGCCGTGTGGTACAGTCATAACTTTACTAACAATGGAAAAGTTGATTTTGTCACTACATTAGCTACAGATCCGGCTCTGAGTCAGTTTTCGGGCACTACCACGCAGCACATTTCGGGTACCGGCAGCACCCGTTTCTACGGTTTATTTTTGGGAAGTGACCTGGTGGATAATGCATTTAGTCTGGAGCAGAATATCAGCGTGGCTCATCGAATCGATTTCATTAAAGGCATTGTGGTAGCCACTCAAGCCACGCCCGAGACGATGACCAATATGGTGTTGATGGAAAATGGAGCAAATTGGACTAATACTTCCGATTTGAGCTACGTGGACGGCTTTGTAAGCAAAACAGGGAACAGTGCATTCACTTTTCCGGTTGGCGACGGAGGATACTACCGACCAGTATCCATTTCTGCACCAACAGCTACTACCGATTGTTTTGCTGCACGTTATATTTACGCCGATCCCAATAGTGCCGGTTATACACGCACTCTGCGTGATAACTCAGCTATACGTGTGAGTGATAAGGAGTATTGGGTGCTGAATCACACAGCAGGAAATTCTGATGTAAAACTTACGCTGAGTTGGGATGCAACTAAAACAAGTGCAAGTATGCCGTCCGATCTTAGCAAAATAAGAATTGTACGCTGGAATGGCGGCAAATGGGTAACAGAAGGCAATGTAGCTACAACAGGCAATTTCACAACGGGTACCATTACAGCCAATGTGAGCGGTTACGGAGTATTTACATTAGCTTCTTATAGCGTTGTTTCTGTGGCAATGAATGATAGTGTAACTAGCTTGGAAGATCATTCGGTTAGCGGTAATGTATTGAGTAATGATTCTGTATTTGAGGGCAACACACTCACCTTAACCAGCTTTAGTGTGGGAGGGATTGCCGGTCAGCCCGGCTCAACTCTCACAATTCCTAATGTAGGCACAATAACCGCAGCTGCCGACGGAGCCTATACCTTTACCCCTGCTTTAAATTATGATGGAACTGTGCCTACAATTACCTATACAGCAACTGATACGGATAAAAATTCAGTTAGTGCCAATTTGGTTATTGCTGTGCAACCCTTGCCGGAAATAGTCAAAACAGCTTCAAAACCGATTGCCAACCACGACGGAACATTTACCTGGAAGTACACCATATCGTTGTATAATGATACGCCTGCAGTCATTGATTCTGTTCAGGTGGAAGATAATCTGGATGATGTATTTAAAGTGAAAAACTGTACCTATACAGTCACTAGTCTCATAGCCTCGGGTAAACTAGTGGCTAACGGATCCTATAATGGGTCTACCGTTATCAAAACCCTGCTTGATGGTGGAACGCTTGCCGTGGGTAGGCGCGATTCAATACAGATGGAAGTACGGGTCAATCCGGACGGTCAAGCAGATACCTTGATTGTATCTAATCAGGCATTTTTCTCGGGTAAAACGTTGGTGGGTAATGGAAAGACTGTCTATTTCAACGGTATTAGTACCGACGAAAATGCGGCTACAAGTGCTACCGAACCGACTATAACTGTTCTTCCCGAAATAACCATGTTTATCCCGGATGGGTTTTCACCTAATGGAGATGGTATAAATGACAAGTTTATCATTACCCATACTGTATCAACCAAAATTGATTTAGAAGTATATAACCGTTGGGGAGTACTGGCGTATAAGAGTAGTGATTATCAAAATGACTGGGATGGGAAAGGTATGGGAACTTTTCTGGGTAAAGAACTGATAACCGGCACGTATTACTGTGTATATAAGCAAATAAAAATAGCTACCGGCGAAGTAGTAAATAGAAATGTAAAATATATAAGTTTACGACGCCCGTAATCAATAATGAGTAACAAATAGTCAACTACTAACAGACCGCTAACTATTAATAATGAATTATAAAATAATGAATTACATATATATATCCTACTTTCAGGGTAAGCTAAGGCTATCGAAAATCATAGTTATACTTAGTTTCTGTTTATTGTTTGTGGGCAATTCGCTCCAGGCTCAGCAGGAACCCATGTATTCGCAATACATGTTCAATATGATAAACCTGAATCCGGCCTATGCAGGCAATTTTGGAGGCGATAATATCACTCTTTTGTATCGTATGCAGTGGGTAGGCGTCGATGGCGCTCCCAAGACTGGAACTGTATCGTGGGACAGACGGAATGTGGATAGTAATGTTGGTTACGGACTTCAACTCTACAACGACCGGCTGGGAATAGAAGCAACGACCGGTTTTCAGGGCTTTTATTCATATAAACTCAAATTATCCTACTCTACTTTAACTTTCGGGTTGAGTGGAGGAGCCTTAAATTATAGAGCTTCCTATTCAAAAGCCACTACCACAGACCCGAATGACCCCCTGTTTGAGCAGGATATTAATATAATACTACCGACGGTAGGATTTGGTATGTTATTTAATGCTGAACGTATGTATATAGGATTTTCAATGCCGGCATTATTAAAAACAAAAATAG
>Ga0302212_1000222_pt1 | contig 26235 bp, 28 predicted proteins | sample II_Fen_N1_1_FD_200235 | JGI IMG/M metagenome (GOLD analysis project Ga0302212, IMG submission 200235) | Peat permafrost microbial communities from Stordalen Mire near Abisko, Sweden - II_Fen_N1_2 | ecosystem: Environmental > Terrestrial > Soil > Wetlands > Permafrost | place: Sweden: Abisko...
GGAATGAATGGAAGATTACTGGACAGTACAATGAGCCATTCCCTAGGCTCCAATTGTATTCGTTGATATCTGCTGCCGCATCGTCCTGACGGTCAAGAATGTCTTGAAGAGCAGACGCCCAGCCCATGAAGTCATTGACGTTTGACTTGAGGCTATAAACGAAGGTAGCCTTCTTAAGTACGTGCAATCCATGGGTTACCCTGAACGCTTGGGTGTAAACGAAGTATGGACGGTTAATCCACTTGGCATCACCTGAGGTTGAGTCATTGACGGGGAAGATTGGCATGATGTTTCCATAGTTGTACTTCGTGATTTCTGTTGGGGACATTCTCTTCTTTAGTTCATCCCACAGATAACGGTTAACTACATGAATAGGTTCAATAGTTTCACTCAACATTTAGGCCACCCTTAATTCGCATATACTCTCTACCGGCAATTAGTCCTGTTGCGTACCCGCCACCCTTTACCCCTGATGGGAAGTAGCGCTTGAATTCTTGTGGAGTTGCCATGCTCCTGAAAATTGGAAGAATAACTTCTGACTTGGCATACCCTCGCAAGAATCCTTCTACCGTTTCCCTGAATGCTCCTGATACTTCTGGACCACCGGGATGCTCAATGAAAACCTCTGAACTCGTGAACACAGTTTCACCGTCAACGTCGAACGCAATGACACCGCTGTCCTTGGGAGTGATCGTGATGCTGGCACCACTTTCCATGACCGACGCCTTGTTCTCAAAGGGAGGACCACCGGAAGGTGGGATGGAGGTCGATTGACGGAAGCTGCCGTCAAGCGTGATGTGGGTTACCGTAGCAACCATATTGAAATCGAACAGCCTCGCACTAGGATCGCCTGCCTGTCCCCACTCATACATGTGGTGAAGACGTTCAGGTGACAAACTAGCTTGAGAGTCAATGTAGCGCTCAAGCATAGTCTTGATGACTTCGCCCAACTTTGTGTTGAATGACAGACGCTCTTGCTCCACAGCCGCAACAAAACCCATGCTGTACTGGACAGCACTCTCAAGCTTTGTTACTAGGTCTGTAAAGTTGAAGGTCACTGCTGTCATACAAGAGCTTCCTGATTGTCGCTACGCATTAGCTGCGTCTTGTAATGTTCTGCACGTCCCCACATATTGATGAAAGGGCTGAGGCTACGAAGCTCATAAAGGATTGGTACTTGGTCGTCTTCTGCATCATTTGGTTCTGTGAATAGAAGCTTTCCTGCGTCCCCCGGCTTGTTCGTGCGAACATTTGTCACAAGAATTTCTGTTGTCATGTGCTGACTACCATCACTGGCAGACTGAATGTCGTCCTTGAATCTTCCATACAGAACTGTAGGCAACGTAAAGAACTCATCGAATGTCTGGGTGGCATAACGCATCTCGGTGTTGAATGAACCAGTCTTGAGTTCACACTTCACCGTACGATCAAAGGTCCACGTATTCTTCATTTCACCCGAAGGCTTCTGAACCTGTTCTGCGTAATACACGTCTGCCAGCATTGGGTACATTACAGGAGTCCTGCCCTAACGGTGTAATCCCTGAACTTCTTCAATAGCTGATCTACTGTCTTGTTTCCTGTACCCCCGAAAACTCGTGCGGAATACTTTACCTTGTACTGGTCTGTGTCGTACTCGCTGATGTATCGCTTTAGATACTCATCTTCGTCACCAACGTCAGCGGCGAGTAAAGCTGCTGCCTGCATGACCTCATTGGGCACAACAAGATATCCTGATTCATATTCGACAACATAGTCTGATCCCTGTGGGAATGCTCCACCGCTGCCATTGAATCCACCGAATGAATCTGACCCTGCGTAGGTAACCTTGATTGGCTTGCCAGAATCAAAGCTGTCTTCTCCAACCAATACGACAGATGATCTGTCCTTGGATACTGCGAATGACTTTGTGTTCTCTACATTTCCGTTTGTGAAGACAAGCTCACCGTTCTCCCAAACTCGTGTGAGCTTATTGATCCTACTTGGGATAGGAAGATAATCGGACCCACTCCCCTCAGTTTCAAATGTGGCTAGTGTGTAATAGAATCCATTTGTCGTAGAATCAATGATTGCACGACTAATAGACTCAACTCTCTTCTCTTCTTCTGTTACTGGAAGTGCACCATAGGGACGAATGACAAATAGTGGCTCAATGAGTACCGTTTCTCCTGCGTCCGTGACTTCTAGAACATAGTCAGCGTCATACCTTATACTTGGGGAATGAAAGCTCAGAATGCCATCACTGTCCGAAGTAGCGGTTCCAGTGGATAGCTCTTCACCGAACTCATCGCTAATCACCCAATCGTATTCGTGATCCACAACAGGAACAGCGATTGTCCTGAATGGTGGAAATGGTGGCACCCTGTAAATGATCATACTCCGTAGAATTCCTTTACTTCCTCAACGGTTGCTTCACGGACCTTCTTAAGTGTTAGCCACTTAGCTGCCGCTTCCTTGGAGACAACGGTGAATCCGTACTTGATTTCTCCAACACCGGGGAATGTGATGTTCCCTGCGGAATAGAGCAGTGCCTTGTCAGACTCTACTGGCTTTGGGGCAACCTTTCTAGGCTTCTTTGGGGACTTGGTGGTAATTCCAGTACGTCCCATAACGATTGCACCTTCTCCATCTTCATGTGGAGCAGTCTCTTCAATAGTTTCATTAGTCATAAATCCTCCTTCGATACATTGTACCAGAATACGCGAAAGGGGGCAGGTTTCCCTACCCCCTTCCAACAGCTTATCTATCAGATATCTGCGGCTGCATCAGCAAATGCTAGTGCGTCAAGCTCTTCCCAAGCGAGTCCGAAACGTACGTATACGGTGTACTCGATTGTGTCCTTCTTGTTACGGTACTCACGAAGTACCTGCACGTCGCGCTGGAATCCCCACACGCGGTTCTGTGGGAATGTTAGTTCAATACGTCCTTCTGGGAAGTAAGGAACCTCAGCAAGACTTACGCCAAGTACACGAGTAGTCTTGAGACCACCGATAACCTGACCCACACCATCAAGGTATGTCTGCTTGTTGCCGTCAGTCCAAACTGCATTGGCAAGTGTACCGTTGTTCTTCACAACGTCTGCAAATGTGTTTGTTCCTGCGTAGAACTTCAAACCACTCTTCAATGCACGGTACTTACGTGGCATTGTGTTGATGATCTGCTGGATGACCTCTGGGGTCCATGCTCCACCAGCAACAGTAACGGCTGTCTCGTGAGAGCCAGAGCCTGCTGCGTCTGCCTGAGCAATGAATCCCGGCATGATCTTTAGGAACTTGTCAGCACCGGTACCAAGACCGTTGATTGCCAAGTCTTCGATATCGTTAGCAAGAGCGGCTGTCATATTGCGAACAATACGATCCTCAAGTGCGTCCTTCTCGATGTTGTCTTCTAGAGTCTCACGAGCGATTTCCCAGTCAAGACGAATCTTCTTTGTGGTAATTTCGATCTTTGTGAACTCTGCACCTGCGTTTTCGTATGTGCCGTCAGCCTGATTTGCCTGACGAATCACGCGCTCACCTACGTTGAGCTTTTCGATTTCTGCGGTGTTAGCGTTCATTGTAAGGTGACGACCATCCTTTGCAAGATATGTTGCGTCCCAAATGTAGTCAATGAACTGCTTTGACTGGTCTGGCTGTAGGATTCCTCCACCAGCGATACCAGATGGATTAACGGCGTTCGCACCTGCGGTGCTACCGAAGTAGCCTCCTGCTACGTTACCCACTGATCCTGCGGCTGGGGATGTTACTCCACCAATACCACCGGCAGCGAATACACCAGCTTCTGCGGCCTTTGTAAGAACTTCCTCTGACATTTTCACCTCCTGAAAATTATGTATATCTGTCAGTTGTAATAGGCGGTGTCGAGGAAACTCCCACCCCACTTGCTAGTAGCAGCTTGTGGCTGCTCCGTACGCTGCTCGCCAAGATCAGCGGACTTACGGAATGCGGTTGTGCCTTCCACGGCAGCAACACGTTCTCCGAAAACTTCTGTGTCAGACTTTACGGCGCTGACTCCTGCCTTTGTCTCGTCAAGATCGGATGCCATCTTAGCGATAGCCTCTGAGTTTGATTGGGTGTTGGCACCAAGAGACTTAAGCATCTCCACCATCGGTACCAAAGCCTCGGTGAGACCCTTGAGCATGTTCTGAATGTCTGTGAATTGCTTTTCAACAATTACTTCAACAGGTTCCGTGACGGCTTCCTCTGCCTTCTCGACAACCTCTTCTACAACGGTGGACTCTTCTACAGGAGCCTCAACAACAACCTCTTCGGCTGGTGCTTCAACTACTGCTTCCTCTACTACGACTGCATCAGCGGCCTTTTCGATTACTTCCTCCACGATTGTTACGTCAGTATCTTCCATGTTCTCAACCTCCTTTTCCTTTGTCTTTGTCAAAGAAGAAATATTCTTGACAATACGACGGTTTACCGAAACCATTGTATCATCCTTTTCAACAAAAACCTGAATAACGGCAACTGGGTCAATTTCGGTAGCTGTTAGTAGTTCATCACTACTGTCCAACTTAACCTGACCCTTTGTCAAAATGGAATCAATGTGGCCGATGCCCTCATCGAAATCTACGTTGTCTCCAATAGTAGGAGCGTTCTTTGCATTAGCCAAAAGACTCTTTGCTACAGTCATTCTATCAGCGTCATTGGATTCAACGAATCCGATGTTCTGCATAGGAGTTGAGCAGTTGAAGCATGACGTGGTTGGAGAAGAAGTGATCTGCAATGTATTGTCTGCCTTGCACCAGAATACGTTCTCTGGGGCAGTCTTGGAAAGGTATCCACCATCAGCGTTCTTCTCAATGGAGATAATGCTTGCCAACTGGTTAGCAGGGTTGTCAACTAGGGATAGTTCATTAAGGAAGTAATCAGCGATTACCCTATAGATGCCCTTCTCTACGATCCTGTCGTATACCTCGGTTACTACGCCACCAATGGAGAAGCCAGTAAGAGTTCCGTCAAGGCACTTCTGCCACGTATCTTCTGCCCCCTTGGAAACGTACACGGAGACCCAGATACCGTTGTACACAGTATCGGTGTTTGGATCGTAATAGCGTTCGGGACGGAATGACATCATCTTGCCGACTGCCTTTAGCGAGTCGTGCATTTCTCTGATGTTTCCACGGAACTTATCGAAAGCCCTAATTGAAGACTCTAACGGAACAATGTCACCTTGGAGGTCGATGTTGTCAAGGGTTGCGAACCCGTGAACCATACGCTTATCAACATCCATCTTGGAGATTGGTACGGAGAATTGAATCCTGCCGTCAACAATCGATCCTGAGGTCTCATTGAATTTCATCATGTTAGTCCTAATTATACACTATCTTTAAGCACTTTTACCATCTTGCTTTGCGCCACTACCCTTTGGGTTCCTGCCCGTAGAAGTAGTTGGTGAATCCGAAGCATTCTGGGAAGCGTTCTGGTCCTTCTTGTCATTACTTATGGCGTCATGCTTGGCCTTTGCATCTGCCTGCATCTTCATATCATTCTGCTGAGCAGTAGCGTCAAGCTGCATTTGCATTTGTTCCTTGGCCTGATCAGCCTTTTCAGTATCAAGACCATCAATCTGTGGCTTACCAAGTTCCTGACGAACCTCATTAGGCTTGACAACTCCATTAACAAGGTACTTCTCGTGAATGTTGGCCTGTGCTGTTTCGTCAACAATGGATGCCTCGTTGAACTTTACCTCAACAAGCTGGCTTGCTTCCCTGATGAATCTAGAAACAATCTTCTCTAGGTAACGCTGCAATGGACGCACAACATTGTCACGGAATGTTCTATCCTGTGTCACTGCTGCGGCAACACCGCTACCCTCGCCAACACCAAGCTTGGACAATGGAACCTGATGCGCCAACAGAATGTTCTCACGGTTGGACTTACGGTACGTGTCGAATGATGCATCCTGAATCTTGTTCTCTACAGGCTCCATCTTAAATTCAACCTTGTTACCTTCTGAGTCAGGAGGCAATGGCACGTAAAGCGTACGGTGGTTCTGTCCCTTAAGGTTAGTCTGCAAGAACCTGAACAGCTTGTCTTCTGATTCTGGACTTAGCTTTGCACCCTTTAGGGTAATGATGTAGCGAGGTACCGCCTTGTTTTCGAAGTATTCAAGGTTGTACTGCTCTGCCTGCTGGTCTCCAACCACTGACGTTGCCGCCGACACAATGTCTGGCACACCGTAATAGGTGTTCAGTGGTGAGTACATCATAAAGTGGATTATTTCATTGGGCTTAGGGTCAAGTCCAAGAGGGTCAGGATTCTTGGCACCGAAGTTTCGGAAATAGACAACCTTTTGTCCAATGATCTGAACGTAACCATCCTTGAGACGACGTACTCTAATGGATGTGGAAGGAATATGACCAACATATGCAATGCGTCCTGCCGTAGTCCTACCAATTTCGAGATAACCGTTTCCTGTTGCCTCATAGTCTGTCACTACCTTCTTCATGGTGTCGGTGAATCCGTCTTGGTCATTGAGACCTTCAATCCAGTCGGTAACGTCAACCTTTACCTTATCAAGCTTCTTACCGGCGGCATCCTGCTTTTCGCTGTCCTTGTTCTGTAGACTTTGTAGCGCCTTGCGCGTAAGGTTAAGGGTATAGCCCATGCCAACGGAAGCTGTTACCTTGGAGATAATAGCGGAGTGGTTGGAGAAAGATGTGTCGAAGAATCCGCTCAATACGTATAGGTTGTAGGGTGGATTGATAACATCGAAGGCACCATATCCATTGACATAGTTTACCTTGCCGGGATTGATCTGCTTTGACTCTGCCCCGGTTCCCTGAGGATTCATTCCTGATTGACGTTCGTACTCTTCGGTTACTGGCTGTCCAAGAGCCTTACGTGTAGTTCTACGAACGAAGTTCTTGTCAAGTCCATTGAGGGACTTTAGTGTATCCCAAGACTTATCGAATGGGTCCATATTGTCATAAGGACTGACCTTGTAATCTACTGGTCCACTCTTGACAAATACTGGCTGCTCCCAAGTAGGAGTGTCGTCATCTTCGTTCATTCTTGAGTCCTTGCTGTGCTGCGTGGACAGCACCTAGGTCATTCAAAAGGACTTCCCCATTGAGGAACCTTTCCTTTTGTTCCGAATACTCGTCGTCGGTTGCACGCTTAAGACCGGGCTGGAACCAAGGCTTACCATCTGGCTGTCCGTAATGTGCGGCTGCACGCTTGATCTTTCCGATAGCTTCAAAGTCAAACTTTGAGTCTGCCTGCACATTTAATAGGTTACCGTTGCCGTCACCAAATAGGTGTCCACTTGGGAGTCTCCAAAAGAAAAGTCCCCAATCATACATCTTGGGAACTACTGTCGTCTTATGCTTACCGTTAATACCATCCATGTACCATATTGTAGCACATTAGGCCGAATATGAACCAAGTGTTGACCATGTTGGTGTGCTTACAACAACTCTTTCCTCCAACACATCAGCAATATCCTTGGAGCTAATTGAAACTCCACTATCGATAATGTATAGAGACTTCGTTTCTGCACCCTCATCTTCACCCACAACGTACCTGTTTGAACCGATTGTTCCAAGATACTGAGCACCAATGTCCATTGATGGAACCTTGCCAGACAATGTAAGGACTCCCTGCCAAGTATCTGTTGCCCAAGCTGCCCACTCAATACCTGCGGGGAATTCTGGACTTGCTGCTACCTGCGCCCACGTACGGAAGTTCAATAGCTTCTCAAGGGAATCTCCACCATACATGATCACGTTCTTTGCCATGATGCCAGTACCAAGAATTAGTTCTGGGTAGAATGCGCTTGATGCAATCGGTGTATCTAGGGCGATACCTACGGAGGTCCATACCCCCTTGAACAACGTTGGTGTTCTTACAACTCTACCGTCCTGATACATAAGGAACTCTGACTCAATTGTGGAGTCGCCTGTTGCGAAGGTAGCCCTATCGCCTGATGACTGGATTGCGAATGATGCGGACTGCTCGCCAGCACCAATAATGATCTGACTATCTCCACCCTCATACTTGAGCCATACCTGCACACCCATGAATGTTGGCATCTTTCTGCCAAAGATGGATACGCTGCCGTCGAGCATTGTGATACCCGAATCTGCTGCCAACGCAAGAATAGCCCCATCGGAATTACCCATTCGGTAAGGAGACGACCCCACCCTAGAGTAGTATTGCCCAACCTTGGCATATGGCTCAGCACTAAGAACTCCCTTTGTTCCGAGAGCATGAAAAGTATCGTCGCTATGGTTTACGGAAACAAGTCTCACTGATGGGACTATCTTGGAAAGATCGGCATCTTGCATAACAACTACGTGAATGTCTGCAATATATAGATGTGGGTACTTGAAGGTGGTCTTGATTACTGTACCGTTCTGTACTCGGTATACCTTATCCGTACCGCTCACTTCAATGAGGTCAAGGTTTATTGGCTCTGGGGCAACAGCGAATGGGTATTGGATACCACCTTCGGTAACCCTTCTGAATGACACATATGTAGAAACATGTGCCGAAGTATTGTTTACAACAACTTGGAAAAAGTCCAAAGAGCTTACATCTCTACCTCCACGATCAATCGCCACATTGGCAATTGACGAAAGTGGTACCGATCCTAGGAGATAGGTTTCTGTGAGAGTAACTGTCCTGTCTAGAAAACTAGTCAAGGTATGGCCTGCCTTCGTACATAGTGGTTAGTGGAACTCCTACGGACCTTGAGTATGTCGCTGAATCCATTTGGAATATGGCTGAGTCTCCACCACCAAGGTTCTGTACTCCCTGCCCCCACACGTACCTGCGCTTAGCAACAGCAGATGATACTACATATGGATAGACAGAGATTGGTCCTACCTCAAACACGTCTAGGTCTGTGTCCATGAAGAAGCCGATCCAGTCTGTGTTGTAGTTATAGTTGTACGGGAAGGTACCGTTGAGCAAAACACGAGCAACCTCATCACCATCGATAAGAAGCGTTGCAGAGGTACCGTCCAGACTGATATGAAACAGGCTTGGCTTTGATGTTGTCATTGAGTCGTACATCTTGTAGGAGTCACCGACAGCGAGCACAAATGCCGTGTCTGCAAGATAGAGACCATCGTTGTTCGATAGTGGTCCTACCAGTCTTGTTGTAATGTGCTTGGAGTTCTTTACTCTACCCCAGAATTCTAGGGTGAGTTCCTTTCCTCTGCCCTTCGCATTCAGTAAACCCTTACCGGGCACTACAAGTGACGGCAAAGTATCACCAGAGATGAGATGGGTAGATCGGTTGTCACCGAAGACTAGCGGTACTCCCATGGCGTGTGCGAGAAGCTTGTTGTTCTTTGCAACGATGTAGGCAAAGTCCATACCAAAACCATATTCACTCACTGGAACTACCGTGTCAATACCAAAGTGCTGCAATCCAGTAGTTACGCTAGGCGACATTGCCAAGCTTCCGTAGTCAACAATTAGTCCAGTACCAGTATCCTGCCCAATAGAGATACCACTGATAAGAGCGGTCTGCTGATTACCGGCATAAGCATCTTCGTAGTACGCACGAATCCTGACTCCATAGTTGTTTCGGTATCCAGCATCGGGCACTGGGAATGTTGCTACCACCTGTACCCACTTGCCATACTCTGCCGTTACTCTGGATGGAACAAAGAACACATCAACAGAACTAGCACCGTCCATGTATGAGCCAATCTTGGGAATTGATCCACCACCGTTGATTGGAATCACTTCGAAGTATTTGACAGGGTTGGGGGTATAAACCAAAAACCCCACGGAGAACGTGCCTACCGTGGAGGTTATAAGAGTATCTGGGTCAACTACTGTTTCATAGGAAAGATTGGCAGTATTCACTACCGCTGCCTTATTAACTTCAATTGCGTAAGTGTCAGCTTCTCCACTTACATGAACGACAAATGGCATTCCCTTGATGGAATAAGTATTAACTTGATTGGGTGTTGCAGGAATACTGTCCCTAACAAATCCCATGTATAGCTCAGGTGGGTAAGTGCTAGGAACAGTATTCCATGTTGTTAGATTCTGGTTTGCTGAAGAGATTGCAGACAAGTAAGTTGCGTCATCACAAAATGACCACAAACCAATTGGGTGCTCTCCGAAAACTCTGTCTGAATAAAGGCTGTTCACATAGACAGTATATCAGGCTGATACTAGGTCAGCCACGTCACAAGCACCAGCCATACATGCCAATTCCTGAGTTCCCGTTGTTCCATCTTCCAATTCGTACAATGGAAGCAATCCCCAGTTTACTTCGGAAGGCATTTTCTTCAACCAAGCTTCGTATTCATCCTTGGAGACTTCCTGATATGGAGCCTGCTTGTATGAATGCTCAGAAGCTGGCAGGAAGCTTACTCCACCGATGCTGTTGAAGTTATTGAATACCCAAGCGCCAACACCAGTCCACTCATCTTCCTTGACGTTGATTGTCACAGAAGGGTTGTGCTCTGTCCAGTGCTCACGGTAAAGCTTCCAGATTTCAAGGTGTTCGATGGCAGTCAAGTCGTTTGTGTACTTGACACCTTCGGGAGCCTTTGTTGGGAAGTAGAATACCGTGGTGGCATCTGGCTTCATTACGTCAGCTTCCCAAGGAATGCCTTCGTCCTTCATAAGCTTGGTGAGCGGGTCTTTGTTGTCTGCTCTAACCGTACGCAAGTAGTAGGGTGAGTACCATGGATGGATGCCGCTGGAAACACCCGTTAGCTGACTAACAGTACCGCTAGGCTTTACGCATGTGATCGCTGTTGAAGGATTGATCCCGAAGGATACAGCCCAATCTGCATTCACAGAAACGGAGTATTCCCTAGCAACATCAAGGAAGTCTGCAAGCTCTATTGAGGGGGTAGACATAAACGTGTTGCCGAAGATGCCAGTAAAGGAAACACCAAGAAGGCGCTCTTCCTCAGAATTGGTCTTCCAAATCTTGCGAATGTACTTGAAGTCTGTCAAGCTTGACTGCCATGTACCAAGGATTGTTGCAAGGCGAACCTTACGGAGAATGCTCTTGGTGTCGTCATTCTCACGGATAACAACTTCTGTTAGATTACAGAACTGGTTTGCACGGAGTAGAATCTCTCCGCATGGGTTTGTTCCTGCGATCTTAGTCGAGTCTCGCCTGCCGAATGAATCAACATGCTTACGGACTGACGCAAGGTTGAAAATGCCTCTTTCACCACTCTTGGAGTCATATAGGTTCTTCCATTCTGTCAAAAATTGACTTGTATTTGGCTTGCCATTGTATACCGCTGAGTTATTGGCAAGTGCGCGGTGCCCGAACATTTCCCACCAGCTACCAGACTTTGCTGTAGCCATTGAGTAATCGTCTAGGTCTGAAAGAGAAATCAATGCGGAACGACGAACGCCACCCACAACAACGATTTCTGCGATCTTGGTCATAAGGTCGTGTGCTTCAATTGGCTTGAGCCTACGGCCTGCTGCCTTCTTGAACATCTCTACGGAGAACTCAAATAGGTTCTCCAATGGCTCTGGACCTGATGCACGACCACCGAATGTCTTGAGCCTTGCGCCTGCTGGACGAACCTTTGTCGTGTCCCACTTTGGGACTTGTCCAGTGACGAGCAAGCTTAGAAGTTCCTTATATGACTTCGCCCAACCAAGCTTAGAATCCTCAACGACAATGGTTGTGTTCGTGTCGAAGAACTCGTCTGCGATGATTGGGAGCTTGCTTGTGTACTTCTCTTCTACACTGAATCCTACGCCGGTACCATTCATCAAGATGTATACCGTTTCGTCAAACGCACGTAGGTTGTCCACACCGATGAAGCTACAGTTGTAGCCTGCGATGTTGTCACGTTCAAGTGCTGGTCCTGCTGTCATGAGTGCACGCATCGAAGGCATGATTTCATGGTTCAGGATTGCTTCAAAAATCTCATCGAAGATGGGATCATTGAAGGATAGTGCTGAATGACTACGCATATAATCAACGTAGCGAGTAACAGTTTCCTGCCAAGTCTCCCTACGTCCCTTGGACTCGATCCATCGTGCGTAGCGACTTGTTGCGATGAAGCTTGAATAGCTATTCTTGAGAGTTCCGCTCTCCGTAATTATGCTCATTTTCCCCTAACTGACAAACATGGGACTCCGAAGAGTCCCTGTGTTATACGAGTATAGCACCGTTTGAAGCTGTCAGCAAGTCAGCCCTGAATCCAAATGTCACCACTCGACATGCCTGTGGGGGCTGCCGACTGTACCCACACTCTACGGGTACCCATAAAGAATCCTGACGCTCTTGCAGCATCGTTCTTGACTACGGTAGCACCGTTGAGTGTAGCAGCGCCTGTAACAGTAATAGCGTTGTTAAGGGTGGCTGCACCAGTGACAGCAAGGGTTCCTGCAATGCTGGCAGTGCTTCCCATGGTGACAGCACCAGTAAGGGTAGAAGTGGTGGATACGTTCAGTGCGCCAGTAACAGTAGTGTTGCCAGTAATACCAACGGACCCAGTGATAGTAGTAGCACCACTAATGTCAGCACCACCAGAAAGAACATCGACGTGACCAGAAACAGCGAGAGTTGAAGCAATCGTTGTAGCACCAGTAATAGCAACGGTAGACCTTAGCGTAGTTGCACCAAGTACATCAAGTGTAGAGTTGGTGTCGATTGCACCAGCAACATCTAGATTGCCAGTGATCGCTACCGCAGGAGTGAATGTAACAGTTCCAGCGCTAACTGTCAAGCCTGCTGCGAATGTTGCCGCTGCTCCCGTAACAGTCATACCGTTTGTGAGCGTTGGCTTACTACCAATAGCCACAGAGCCTGCACTACCAAATGTAGTAGCTCCGTTGAATGTGTTTGCTGCGGTGAAAGTGTTGATGCTTCCACCGTTAAGAATGTCTGACCATTGAGCATCACCATCTGTAGCTGATGCCTTGGAAAGAACCTGACCTGTTGTACCGCCCAAAGGAAGAGAAATTACTGACCATCCTGTAGCTGTACGAACTTGGAGTTTTGACCCTACGACTGCAAACTGTCCAGTAACAGGAGCGGGAATTGCTGTGTTCTTATCTGTGTCGTTTGCAAAGTAGTTAATGGTTGACTTGAATAGCTGCTTAGCTGTCCAAACATATTCCTGATCTGTTCTTACCAAACCACCAAGAGCTACCCACTGGCCTGCGGTGGAGTCCCAATACTTTGCGATGGAAGTAACTGTTGCAGAAGGCGTAGAAGTATCTACCCAGATTCCTCCTGCATGGTTTGTGTCAGGTGCGCTTGCAGCATTACCAACAACAAGTGCCGGTGGCTTGCGAAGGTCTAGGGTAGCATTTGTCGCATCAATTCTTGCTCCCTGCGACAAGATTTCTCTAGCGATACCGAGAGAGGCGTCAGGAACCGTTCCATCCCTTCCGTAATAGTATCGGTTTAGGGCAGCCTGAATATTCGCATAATCAGTCATTAGTGGAACTACTGGTTCTGGCATTATTCTCCTTAGACGTACGTTCCGTGAATTTGGATTCCAGCAACGGCAACCGCTGTATCAAGTGGGGCTACTGCTGCGGTCACACAAATTGCAATTCCTGTGGTGAATCGCTTACCGCCAACACCGAAGTCGAGCACAACAAAGTCACCAGAAGTACCTGTTGGAGCGACACGGAATGTTGCAATGGGAACATCTGTACCTACGGTTGGAGCAGAAGCCTTGTTGAATAGCTTTACATATGCTGCCGTTGCTGTTGTATTACAGATGGTTAGCTCTGAAAGGTTTCCTGCTGCTGCCTTGACTACCGCCGCATTTGTCGATGCGGTTGTCACAACAAAGTAGTTTGTGCCGAAGTTAGCTGGGTGTACGTAAACTGGCGCTGTAACGCTTGCTGCTTGAACGGTAACCGTACCGGTAACAACGGCTGGAAGCTGTGAGTATGAAGGTGTTGGACGAATATCCTGAATGACTGTATCCAATGCGGAGAACTCAGCAACAGAGACAAATCCTACCGTCATGGTAGTTGTTGTTGGTGCCACTGTTCCATTGACTGCACGAATCTGGACTTGTACCTTGGCATCATCTGGTACGTTTGCAGTACGTTGGCCCCTAGTAGTTGTTAGGGTTCCGTTTGTTGCTGCATCAACAATACCTGCCTGCAAATCATTGGAAGTCATTGCAAAGATGTGTCCCGGTGCTGCCGTTGTCGCAATTGAGATAACTACGTCACCCAATGCCCAACCCATACGCTGTGTATCAAACTTTGCAGATGTAGCCGTTGTGGAATCATAGAGCATGTGGTAATAGTTCCAGCCGAATACATGGACTGTTCCCGTACCCGCTGCAAAACCAGCAACAGTATAGGTAACATTGTTCCCAGCAACAGAAGCAATGGCATAACGACCGGGAACAAAAGTACCTGTTCCAGCATATCCGCCAAGGTACATGAACTGCCCAACATTCTGAGCAGTAAAAGGATTGCTTGGGATAGTAACGGTTACTGCTGTAGCCGAAGTAATTGTGATCGCTGCTGCGCTTGCGATAACGTCAACAAGCTCGACAAAGAATGACTGGTTTGCAACACGCTGCGATAGGGTTACCTGCGCACGCTGCCTTAGTCCAGAACCACCATAGGACTTTGACCCACGAATGATCGTTTCGGAGTTGATTGTCGTACCGGTTGTAATTACAAGGTTGCCACCGGTCTGATTGATGGTCTGTCCTGCACCAGTTGTGATTACGGAACCCCAAGTTGGGTCAACTCCATTGGCGATTGCCTTGGCAAATGAAATTCTGTCTACCTGTGCAGGGACACCCCTAACGAGTGCTGCAATTTCTGGTCCGTCTGGAATTGCTGCGCTATGATTCTCGTTAATGTCTGTGAAAAGTCCGACCTGTCCCATTTAATCTCCTGTTACGATCCATGCACCGAGAGGCTTCCCCGATGAGTCTGTTTGAATCCAGAGTGCATGAGCACCCGTATTGATTACCGGGGTAGCTTCCTGAATTATTGTTCCTGTTGATCCGAACATCCCCTGAATATCGAATAGCAAGTTCCACGTTGGTCCTGCTGGTGTTGCAACTAGCTGGTGAGCTTTCTGTGTTGAGATAGAAATGTACATGTCTCCAACAACAGGCTGCTCCCCCAAGGCTGCAAAGAACGCAATTGGGTCAAGGGTTCCTGACCAAATCTTAGAACCGCGAGTTCCCGGTGATCCCACACCAACGGTTAGCCTGATTTCTGCTGGTGGAGCGAGAACGTCTACTTGCTCACTATTGACTACAAGGGTTAGTTCCTCTGCCATTAGCTACCCACCACATAATCGGTCGTAGTAATGGTTCCAGTAACGAATGTGTGTACTGCTGGACCCGAAATTACAGAAATGTCATAGTAGTAAGTCTTTGTCACATCAAAGTTAGAACCCACTGTTGGGCTAATCTCGCACAAGAGTGAGTTCTCAATTGGATCAACGGTGACGCTTCCTACCGTCTTCCATCGTGAGGCGTCTGTGCCTCTCTGATCTGAAATGTCAAAGGTACCAGTGAATTCTGATAGGTTGAAGGGTGTACCCAAAGAAGTCTTTGGGAAAATCAATAGGGCGTAAGAGTCGCCCTTGTAGTATTTGATATCGTAGGTTGCGGGATTAGCCATAGAGCCATTATAGCATTACATGACAAAGCGGACGCAGCATTTCGCTACGCCCGCCTATTGTCAGTCAGGGGATGACTTAGTTATTTACCTTACCCACATCGAGTCCAATTGCTTCGGCCTTGACGAGAAGTGAGAACTTGGGTTCACCAGAAACCTTGTCTTCCCACCTATCTTCAAAGATGGTTCCAATGACGATGATTGGATCGCCAAGCTCAAGATGATCACGAACCTTAATTGCTGAGTTACCCCAGATTTCTACGTTCCATCCTGAGGAGTTCTTGTCTTCCCACTCATTCTCAGTGTCCTTGACCTTTTGACGGTCGTTGGTCATCATGCGGAATCTTGCGACTCCTGAGTTACCGACTGTGCGGTACTCGATTGCCTTTGCGATATTGCCTCGCATTGTAATTGTTGGGCTTCCCATGTTCTGTATCCTTTCGCTTGTTCTGCCGAGTACAAGGATAACACAGGCCCAGAGCTATGTCAAGGGCACCCAAGATGTACCATCAAACTTGCGCACGAGCGCTGGCTTTGACCAGTCCGCAACATACACGTAGAAGAACTGGTTCACCCATGCCGTACCGTTCCATACCTTGACATATCCACCGATGACACCAGTTTCGTCAAGTCCTGCTGTTGAGTTGCCGATCCCATTGACTGCTCGCACACTCACGCGGAAGTTGAATGCCCATGGTTGAGCGAGGGTAACCGAAGTGGCTAGTCCAATATCTGTATAGGCAGTCGTGACCAAGTAAGGATCGGTTCCTGCGAGTGCCTGAGTCTCAATCTGGTACTGGTACTTTGTGATAGGAGTTCCACCATCTGACGGTGGGGTCAACCAGCTAAGAGTAATCTGGGAAGTCGTAGCATTGTAAGATACAGCTACCGTGGAAGGTGATGCTGAAACTGTTGGAGCAACTGCTCCTGCCTGTGAAAGAGTTACGGGAGATGATCCTGTTGCATTGACTGCTGCCACAGAAAACCTTGCTGTTTCACCGGGACCAATATTCGTAATCCCCACCGACGTTCCAACAACAGAATATGAACTTGGGACTCCTGCACTGGAAACTACGGCAATAGTATACGACGTTGTGTCTGCCGTTGCTGTCCACGACAAAGTAGCTGATGACTTTCCTGCTGCCGCTGTGAATGCGCCCAAGGTTACTGTTGCCGGTGCACTTGGTACAGTCGGAGAATAGATTCCGTCCTGTGAATATGCAGGGGCAGAATAGCCCACATTGTTAAGCGTCATGACAGAGAACTTGGTAAGTTCGCCAGCATCCATATCTGTGATCGAAACAGATGTTCCCACAACGACGTTGGTTGCTGGAATACCCGTACCGTTTACGACTGTAACGTAGTAGCTTGTTGCACCGGCTACAGCATTCCAAGAAAGTGTTGCAGAAGCCTTTCCTACAAGTCTAGTGAATGCTCCAAGTGTAACTCCTGTTGGTGCTGTGAGGAGAGTATTTCCTGTAACATATGCGTTGTTGGAGTTACCCGAAGTATATGCCGTTCCAGTTGTATGCTTAGCCTTGATTACAGCGGTATATGTTTGACCAGCATTAAGTCCTTGAACCAACATTGATGTTGCTGCTGTGTCTGCTCCATACTTGCCCCCATCAATCCATACTTCATATGCCTGAACATACGCTGGATTTGCATGGCTCCAAGAAACTGTTGCTTGGGAGGTCTGACTAATGCCATTGATAACTCCCGAAGCATGGTTAGTAGTAACTGTTGCTGCTCCAAAAGCTGCGGAAGTGGGTGCTGTCACAGAGTTGTAGACTGTATTGGAGAGAGCACCATATCCTGCACCACCGGCATTGAATGCGTTAACCGTGAATTCATATCTGTGATCTGCGACTCCACCAGTAAACACATAGGAGGTAGCAGTTGAAGAAACAGGGAATCCCGCTGACCATGCGCCGCCATCAACCCTATAGTAAACGGTATTGTAGCTAATGCTTCCTCTACCCGTTCCGTTATTTGTCCAAGGAATTGTGATGTAGTCGTCTGCTGACCTTGTGACTGTTCCTACCGTTGGTCCTGCGGGCGCGGTCCATACTCCCTCAGATGCTGCGGAAGCTGCTCCATATCCACTTGAATTGTATCCAAGTGTTCGATAGTAATATTGTGTTCCCGTAGAAAGTCCGGTATGTGTGTACCATGTGTCTGCATTGTGTCCTTGAGACAATGAAACTACATTCCACCAGTTCACCTTATCGGTGGAGCATTGAAGCATTGCAGATGTTACCGGCCCAAAGTCATTGGTATCGGTTGCTGATGGGAATGCCCAATACATTGTCACGGAACTAGATGTTGCCGATGAAATCCACGGTGCAGAACCGGCATATGGCAAATCGTATGCTCTTGCAGGATAAGTGAATGTGTGACCGGATGTTAGTGTTGCCCCGGCATATGAGATACCGGAAAGGCTGATATTCGCATCATGGGTCGTCGTTGCCCCATAAGATAAGTCGTTCCACTGTCCAGACTGTGTACGCATGGTCATTGTTCCAGACCATGAGCTTGACTTGTTTACCTCGTTTGAATACGTACCGTCGGTGATTGCGTTACCGGATAGCGTCAAAGTGTTTGATGTGTCGTAGATAGGATCATCAGAAGAAAATTTGCAGTCGAAATCATGGATTCTACCTTGGCTACCGTCTGAACTAAGCTCAACGGTAGACGAAAATCCCAAACCAACTCTACACCCGTTATGCTTCGTTCCCCAGTCATCTGTCATATGTAGATTGTATCATGGTGCACAAAAGGGGACGGCATTGCTGCCGCCCCCAATTGCATTAGATTATTCGGTTCCTGCTACAACTTCTGGTGCTGGCTCATCGACAAGTACGTCGTCTGAGACATAAGCAACTTCGGCTGCTGGTGGGCTTACCTTTGCTGCTACGTCATAGATACCAGAAGCAGAAAGACCAAGGATTGCTCCACCCATTACTGCGAGGTACATTCCGGGGCTAGTCTGTTGTGCTGCTGTGAACAGATAGTCGGTGAGACTAAATGCGATACCTAGAACAAGTGCAACGAGGGCTGAGAACTTGCCTGCAAGTCCTAGGCTCTTTGCCAAGTTTACTAGTGCCAAGATAGCGGGTACCGAGGCGAGGGTTACTACTACGTCCATTATTTCTCCTATTAACTAATCGTCATCACTACAATGACTGGCTTGTGATCAGAACCTGTTCCGCTGACCACATCGTATGAATCTACGACAACACTCTTTGGGTTCTTTGTGTCAACATGAACCCTGTCTGGGAATGCTGTCTTTCCGTATGTTGGTGTGTTCCTTGTCTTGGAAGTCTTCGCTACTATTCTAGCATTGTTCCATTCTGGGAACCATGAGTCGGAGTTTGCTCCGTCACCACCCATGAATCTAACGTTGCCCATCTTACGTGCCGCTGCCATCACCTGTAGAATTGCCTTCTTCTGGGAAGTCTGAGAAGAAACACTGTCTGGCTGTACGTGGTATGCGGCTACCGTGATCTTTACCTTGGTTGCCTTGATTGTGAACCAAGCAATAACTGCTCCGTGGTAAGTTCCCCAAGTTGGGCACTTTACGTCTGCAATTGGGCAGTGGTCCAAAACCGTAGAATCCCAAAGGATTGCCGTTGCCCTATTTGTAAAGACAAGCCACCTTGATGTTCCACCGGGTAGCGCTGCGCGAATCCTGTCGCGTGCTTCTGCTGGTGCCTCATTCAATGTAACTACGTGAGGGTTACCAGCTTTGATAGAAGCAACGATAGCCTTAAGCCTTCCGCTGAACTTCCTACCAAACCTTTCATCCTCAATATTGAACTGCATGAATCGAACACCAGACTTAACTGTAACTGGTGGAACAACTACTGGTGGTGGTGTAACTACGGGTGGAGGAGTGACGACTACAGCGGTTAGCTTTTCTACCGTGCTTGCTCCAACAATTCCATCAACCGTGAGACCATTCTTGGATTGGAAATCCTTGACTGCTGCATCCACGGCTGGGCCAAATGATCCATCGTTCACTAGCTTATAACCCTTCTTGATTAGAACGGCAATTAGCTCAGTCACGTCTGGACCACTATCAATTCCATTCTTGGATAGCACACGAGAACCCAACGTAATGACTACCGGTGGAACTACGACAGGTGGAGGAGTCACAACGACTGGACCGTTTGGTCCGTATGGTTTTGCAATGAATTCCTTGACCAATGTGCGAAGCTTACCCGCGTTGATTGCGGGATCGCCGGGCTTGCGCTTGGTTAGTTCCTTGTGAGTTGTAACCCTTGGGGAAGCTTCCTTCCAACCATTGACAACATGGAATGCTGCGCATGTTGCAACAACTGCTCCGAGCATCCATGCGTCCCATTCGTTTCCTCCACCACCATCTACCTCAATACCGAATGTTGGACGGTTTGCAGAGAATGTTCCATCTGCTCCCGGCCTTAGTTCACTAGTTAGTGGTGCCTTACCTGCAACTGTTGTGTCAAAGGTTGGCTTGTAGACATTTCCTGCGTGACTTGCTCCACCGGCTGCGAGGAACTTGATCTTGTGGTCACGAGTAATGTGAGCGTTGCAAAGAATTACAAGGCTTGCCCTGTCCCTTGGGTTGAGCATGTAACTTGTTGCCGTTGCATTGCTGCCTGTGTGGTGAACAGTTACACCCTCCCAAAGTAGGGGAGCTTGATGATTCTGGCGTGTTTCGTATCCCGCGATTAAGTCAGAGGGCCATCCCCAAGCACTAAGCTGGGCCTTGACCTTCTTGATTGTTGCGGCATTCGTCTGAATGGCTGTCATATAGTTCCTTCCATATACAAACAGTATAGCAGCGGATTATCTCCATCTTCCCATGGCTGCAAAGTACATTGTTGTTGATCCTGCCGATGAACGATAGTGCTCGATGATGACGCTGGTAAGCGCATCACTTGAGTGTGAAGACGACAGTGATTCTGGTGCTGTCGTTCCGTGGTTAGTGATAATCTGGGGAAGCTGACCAACAAATGCTACTGGGTATGTCCACGTATATGACTGGTCGCCCGTTGGGAACACGTACATACCCCTACAAATCAACTGACCATTTGCATACTTCTCATAGTAGTTGTTTCCTGCGATAGTTCCAGAAATAACGTCACTACCCGTATGCAGGATTGTATACCAAGAGTTCCATGTACTGTCAATACCCTTACGAATATTCAGTTGTGGAATACCTCCACCATTAGTTGCCGTGCTACCAAATGCAAGCTGGTATGAAGCATCTCCGGTAGAGACAGTTGTTCCATCCCAGACACCGTATGTCATCAAGCCAGCATATGTTCCTCCGGTACCCGCTGATGATGAACTTACAAAATCAAACCTGACACCCTTGGGTGTTGTCGTTGGTAGCTTTGTTGCAGCGTTACGATCACCATCAGAGCTTTCAACACGAATGATTCCGGTTGGTGTACCCGTGAATGCTGGGGAAGCTAGGTTGGCCTTGAGGTTCAAGGCATTTTGTTGTGACGTAGATACGGGCTTATTAGCATCTGACGTATTATCTACGTTTCCCAATCCAACCATGGTCTTGTCAATTCCACCAACGGTACCCGTAAAAGTTGGTGACGCAGTGTTAGCCTTAAGATTTAATGCATTAGTTGCGGCTGTGGATAGTGGCTTCAAGAGGTCTGTTGTATTGTCAACGTTAGAAAGACCAACCTCCGACTTATCTATACCGGTAACAGCACCAGTAAAGTTGGCTGCGGCTGCTGTGATGGTTCCTGTAAATGTTGGACTTGCCTTATCTGCCTTGAGACCAATAGCCGTAGCTTGGGCGGTAGAAACAGGCTTATTTACGTCGGACGTATTGTCAACAGCGGATAGTCCTACCATTGTCTTGTCAATACCACCCACTGTACCTGTGAATGTTGGACTTGCTAGATTGGCCTTAAGGTTCAGTGCTGTTTGTGTGGCAGTTGATACTGGCTTCAACAGGTCTGTTGTATTATCGACATTTCCAAGTCCAACGTCACCCTTTGCAAGAGCTACGTTGTTGATCTTGTATTGGTTACCGGCTGTCAAGTTAAGGCTGTTATATAGTGTATTTGCCTTGTACTTATCAAGGATGGGCATGTCGTTGCCCGACATTGGCCTGTCAAGCTGCCACTCAAACTGGGTAAGCGAAGTTGGGTTACCTGCTGCTGGGGAAACAATGGTTACCTCAATATCAGATAGCTGATAGAAGTCATTTCGTGACCTACTTACCCATGACGATGCACCGTTTGAAATTGTATCGGTAGTAAGTGCTTTCCAGCCAACAGTCTGTGGGACATAGTTGCAATAGACGCGCATTGATACGGATTGTGGGATTCCTGTGTAATAGAAAGAGTTGTAGAAGTATCCATATGGATATCCGTAGAAGTACGAAGGGTTGTTGATGTTGAACTTGAGGTATTGCCCCAGAGGAATAACTATCTGGGATTCGTAGTCACCATCGAAAGCATTTTGGAGTGCACCAGTCTTATTTGTCACAAGGGAGTCGTCTGCGGAGCTATAGAATCCTCCGGTTACCGTCCATCTGTCCTGTGCCCTGAATGCAGCATTGTTGATGTTGTTGATGTAGAGCTTCTTACCACCGAACGGGTTGGTATTTTGTAGAACATCTCCGTACTTGATCTTGAGGTCAAGGGCTGTCTGCTGTGCTGTAGATACAGGCTTATTAAGATCAGTAGTGTTATCGACGTTCGCAAGACCCACCATTGACTTCGTGATACCGCCCACGGTTCCCGTGAAGGTAGGTGAAGCTATAGGTGCCTTAAGAGCTACCGCTGAGTTGATCGCTGCCAAGTCCGTAGACAGGTTGGCAACCCCAGTCTGAGGAAGCTTGAGGTTCGACCATGCCGATCCTGTGTTATACTGCGGGTAGCTCGTTACTGAGTCGATGAAGAGGTCACCCTGCTTCGCTCCTGTTGGAGCAGAAGGTTGAACGAACACTACAGCGTTGGAGTCCCAAGGTGAGTCAACAGGCTCTGTGACCCAGTTGGTACCATCCCAGTAACTAGCGTTTCCCACTTAGACTCCTTCGGGAAGCTTGGCTTGGGTAGGCTCAGGCTCTGGTGTTGACACAGCCTCACGCTTCTGGTACGATAGCTTCGTTAGCTGATGAGCAACTTGTTCACTCAGTAGTTCCTCTTCCTTCTGGAAGAGTCGAGTCTTCAAAACATCGATGATGATTTGGGCGCGTTCTAGTTCAGTTATTTCCATGGTTTGATTATACCATCTAGCTGTGGGGGAGTAAGAGGGGGGAACATCATAAATAACAAAGAAAAGACAAACAATGAAAACCTGTAAGAAGGATGGTTGTAAAGAGAAGCACTATGGCAGAGGCTTCTGCCGAAGCCATTACAACATCTTTTGGAAAGAGAACAACTTCCGTAAGTTGACAACAGAGGAGTTGAAGACTAAGATAGAAGAGAACGTGGTAGTCGTTGGTGAGTGCTGGGAGTGGAAGCTCTCAAGACACGACAAGGGCTACGGAATCATCTGTGTGAACTCCAACGGTAGCTGTAAAAGAGTCCACCGGGTATCATACGAATCATATATTGGGCCAATCCCTAAAGGAATGATGGTTTGTCATACATGTGACAACCCACCCTGCTGCAATCCTGCTCACCTTTGGCTAGGAACTAACCAAGACAATGTATCAGATATGATCAGCAAAGGCAGAAAGACTACAGAACAAAGAGAGAAGATACATGACAGACATTAGGTTCGTTAACGTTCTAGACAAGGGTTATGTAAGGCTTGTAGATCACATGGGTAGTGATCTTACAGTTGCTAACACAGCCAGAGTAAGCTTCGACAAGGAAAAGCTTGTCTTTGAAGATACAGATAAGAAACTCGTAACATTCTTGGTGAAGAACAAGCATGACTCGTGCCTGAGGCACAATGTCATGACCTTTGAAATCTATGCTCCTCTCATGGTAGCTAGACAATGGTGGAAGCATACCGTCGCATCTACCCATCTGGATGATCAAGAAGGATGGAATGAGTCTTCTCGTAGATACCTTACTGAGAATGAAATGTTCTATGTACCTGATCACTTCTTGGCTGCCCCCGAAAACAAGAAGCAAGGTGCAGGAGACGCGGTAGACGACGATACCAATGCAATCTATCGTCAGCGTCTTATCAAGGCTCAGGAGAAAGCTGTCATGGACTATGAAGAAGCCATGGAAGCTGGTATTGCTCCCGAGCAGGCTCGTCTCTTCCTTCCTGCTTATGGACTATACGTTCGTTGGCGCTGGACCGCAAGCCTCAATGCACTGATGAATTTCTTTAGCCTAAGGCTTGATGGACACGCTCAGTCTGAAATCAGGGCATACGCAAATAGCATGAAGCCAATGGTGCAACAGCACTTCCCAATCACCTACGATGCATGGATGGAGTACCGCCTGTGACCGGTCTCAGCGAACTACTGTTGACAAATGTTGGCAGTCGTGTTAGACTTACCAACGACAAGACAGATGAATGCTTCTATGGCACCCTCGCACTGGACCCAATGCATGTTGGCAAGCTAGTGCTTCTGGATGAAGATGACGGAGCGACCATTCCACTATTCCATGACGACGAAATCGAGCTAACATGATCGTATTCCACCCAGACGCACTAGATGACACCGTAATCGGCTGTCCAATCATCGTATTTACCGATGAATTTCAGGAAATCGATGCTGTTCTCTTCAAGGGAACGCTCACGCATGACGGTCCTACCGAGTGCCTAAAGAATGGGTACTTCTTCGTACTACAGGATGGTAGGGCAATGTGCTTCTATGATTCTGACCGCGTATATATTGACGCATAATGACTCTAGGAACGTCCAAGTGTGGACCCTGCTATACCCATCAACACGATAGGTGCATTCCACTCTTGGACTCCCAGAAAAACTGGGACTGTGCATGTGCCAGATTCAACCATGGGAAGCGCAAGACTGCAATTCCCAAAACCAAGAGGAAATGATGAAGAAGTTTGTTGTAGCACTAATCGCTGGCCTATTGCTAGTCGGCTGCACTCCAACGCAATCCGCGCCGGTAGCCAATCCTACCGTAACTATAACAGCTATGCCTATGGATGATGACTCTAGGTTTGATCAAGCATTTGTAGGCCAGTATGAAGTCAAGATTGGTGGTACTCCGTCTGTTGCCCAAGTACAGTCTGCTAGAGAAGTTGGTAGGCAGACCTGTGCAGCTTTGAAGTCTGGTGTGTCTGCTGACCAAGTTGCCATGATCATCCTCAAGAACACAACTACCGAAAGCCGACCGGTAGTCATCATTGCAGTTGGGGTAGGCGTAGGAATCTACTGTCCAGAATTCATTTCCAGCTTCAAGTGATAGAATGAATGCATGACTGAAAACCCCGAAACCATGATCGTCTTGGACGAGGCCGGTACAAGTTGGTACCGTGATGACCAAACCAAGCAGGTAGTATATAGAGATGGATCAACCCGTCCCTATACCAACGATGAAGTTACAGCTATGAACCAACGACTTGTTGAACAAGCTGCCCGTAATGCTGCTGAGAGTTCTAGGGCCAAGGTAAAGACAGCACTGGCAGGACTTGGAACAAATATCGCTGCATTGCAAGCGCTTATCGATACCCCCGATGCAAGCATCAATGCTGCGCCTGCGGCTAGCATCAAAGCATTGGCTGGTGCCATTCAAAAGAACTTGTCGCTCATCAAGGATGTTGTCACCGCTGAATAGCTTGTTGGCGTTGCTGCCCGAATTGTAGCGCTACGCGCTCGTTGCGTTCAATTCATATTTGACAAAAATGGAATATCGCTATTAGAAGTACGGTACGCTTTTCTGTAACTCCAATGCAAAGCATATAGTACGTCTCCACTGTGCATATGCCATGGCAACAGCTACCTTAAAACATTGGGTACGTGTGTCTAGAAAAGCACAAAGGTTTAGTGACTAGTGCGATTGGGATTAGTGCATTGTATAGTATGTTAGTACATGTATACATATATCATTCATGTATCGCTGTAGAAACATCATGTACGTGCCCTCCAAAAATCTCAGGAAAATCTCAGCATGTACGTGCCCTGTAGGGCTTGACATGTGCACACCTAGGGCATAGACTAAGACTAGTCAAGCAGTTAGGGAAGATCATGCAGCGTATCGATGTCAAGGCAGGCGACCAGAGGATGATGGTTGCGGCAGACTATGCACTCATGGTAGAGGATGTGCTGTACAGGGTGCGTCTGTGGCGTACTGCTCCTGACACGGATGCGCGTGTGTCCTTCTACACCAATGGTATGTGCACAGCATCCCCCATTGATGTACATGCATGGTACTTGCGTCCTACTGTCAATGGACTGCCCTTCTACAACATGCCCTATGCGGCATGGGATGCACTGTTGGAGATGTGATCATGCATATCCACATCGTATGCACTAACTGCGGTAGGTTTGAGGATATCGCCTCCCCTGTGCGTAGCTTCTACAGTGAAACAATCACACTGTACAGGTACTGCCTAGTATGTGCAGATAAGCACAAGTAGTACATAGTAAGGGACTTGACACATCCCTTGCTTTGTGCCGGGCAAATTCTCAGGAAACTATCAGCTTATATCTACGTAACTAGCTTGACATACACGGGGTATGGGAGTAGAGTAACAGTATGTTCAACATG
>Ga0302212_1000230_pt1 | contig 25747 bp, 19 predicted proteins | sample II_Fen_N1_1_FD_200235 | JGI IMG/M metagenome (GOLD analysis project Ga0302212, IMG submission 200235) | Peat permafrost microbial communities from Stordalen Mire near Abisko, Sweden - II_Fen_N1_2 | ecosystem: Environmental > Terrestrial > Soil > Wetlands > Permafrost | place: Sweden: Abisko...
CCCACGATATTCGCCCTTCTACATCACGTTGAGCGTCATGAGAACCACCATATACCGATCAATTTTTCTTGGGCTTGCTCTCGGCGTTTCGGCCGGCGCTTGGTCACGCAACTTGGCAGGACAGTGGGACTTGAAGATCGAGAACAGAGAGCACCATGTCGTCACCGCTCTTGTTATCGAGTTCACTGCTCATCCGGCTCAGACATGTGAAGACGGAATCTGGCTCCGTGTCCATGTGGTATCGTCAACTACAGAGGACAGTAAATTTTTCCCGCTATCAGACCCGCTGTCGTATAACGTCGAAAATAACCGCCTAGTACTAGACCATGGCGGAGTATGCGATGGAGGAGGATTCCTTCCCGGCGCACTTGATGACGAAACCGTTCACGGCAAATACATCAGTGGAGCGCGCGGTCTCCGGCAACTCGGCTTCTTTACATTGACAAAAAGAAAGTGAGTCGTATGACGCACAACCTATCATTCCACCAGACCTGCACGAAAAGCCGCACAGTCTGGTGAATTCAGACGTTAAACACCATGAAGAACATGACTCGACCTTTGTTGACTATTGTCCTAACCTTGGCTACTGCGCCCGTTTTCTCGGAAGAACAAACCCCAGTTTCGTCCATCACGAATGCCACATGGACGCAGTACAGCGGCGAGTATCCGCAAAGCCCGCTCTGCAGCAAGGAAGAGATCACGTTATGGAGCTGCGAAATCGGTAAGCGCATTTATTCGCTGTGCTCTTCGCATACTGTGACCCACACGTCAGGCTACATACAGTACCGCGCTTCTAGTCGCGGCAAAGTCGTGTTTACGTACCCGGCTGAGAGAAAACCACCGTTGGGCTCATTTGTTTACAACTCCTTTGGGAACGGCAATGCATCCGTCGAGTTCACGAGCAATGGGTACGGATATACCCTTTTTGATTCGCTTAGGGGAGGATCGTCCATAAGTGTGTCGGCTCCAGCTCCGTCTGGAAAACAGACCGAAATAAATTGTGGAGGCAACCAGACCCTTCAAGTCAATTACACAATGCGGCTCATGTACGACTCTGGCGTGTGGGCAGGTTATTAGATGTTACATCCCGGACGAACCACCGTCACATGTGCCTTACCGCTTGCGCTTGATGACCATAGCTATCCGAAGGTAGAATTTTTGAATATTTCGTCGGATATCCTAGGAACCCACGATATTCGCCCTTCTACATCACGTTAGGCGTCATGAAAACCCTGTTACCCATACTTCAAGCGCTCCGCACAATAGCTAGCACTTGGCCATTTGTTGTCAGTGTCTTGGTGCTGATTGCCAATGATGCCTGGCTCAAGCAAGCATACCCAGGCCTCGTTTCCGGAAAACTGTCTGACTTCTCAGGTATCGCAATCGTTAGTCTCCTGCTTTTGGCAGCCAATCCGAAACGCAGGTCGCTGATGTATGGATTAATCATCAGTGGCTTTACTTGGTGGAAGAGCCCACTCTCGCAGCCAGTCATAGACGCGATCAATCTGCACCTTCCCTCGCCCATAGGAAGAACGATTGACTACACAGATTTGCTCGCCTTCGCGGTCATACCTATCTGCGCGCTCATTTCTGCGCGTCCTATGACCTTCGCGGTACCCAACCAAACCGTCCGTAGGCTGATGTTGGGTCCAGTAGTCGCGCTCACGACGCTCGGCCTAATGGCGACTTCCGTCATGCCCACTCGGCAGGAATATCAAGTTCGACCTACTGAACGAGCAGCCGACCTTGATCGGTCTGCAATTGCAGAATCGGTAGCCCAAGTCGCAGCAAAACATGGTCTCGTCTGCGACGAATGTTCTGACCGAACGAGTCACGCGCATTACAGAGGAAAAGGGGTCTTTCTCAAATACGCTTTCACCGGGTCTAAAGGCATTTCGTTTGAGGTCGAAGCGTTTCCAAATGGAATTTTCTTCGGAGCAGGTGGAAGAGAAAAGGCAGACCGTCTTCGCAACGATCTGAAGGATCGGCTTGCCTCCTCATACAGAGATCTCGAGTACATCGAACAACTCAAGGGAGGCGAATCGCGGTGACGCCTAAACCATTTAAACCGGACCCGCGACGGAAGGACGCCGCAGGGCCAGAATGAAATGAGGCCCGAAGGCGGCATGCCGTTACGGGTCCGGTTAGCTCAAATGTTTGAGTGTCTCCAGTCTGAGATTATGAAAGTCAGCTGACAGCCTGAAGCGGTCACTTTGATAATTGCATCACCAAGGTCAGCAACTGGCCAAAACCGGCGCGCCCGCCACTCACGCAACAGGCGAGTTCCGCAGCAATACGCCCATCCCACCCCTGCCGAAAAATTCCTGTTCAGCGAAACCGGCTCTGCGGCACCACCTTGAGTTCGCCCTCGACAGAGCCGATGTAGCCAGCCAGCGCCTTCAGCTCGACGTGCGTGTACATCCTGGCCATCGCGCCCATGATCGGATGGGCGCGGCCCACGTTGGGGTTGCCGTCGGTCTGATACGCCTTGAGCGCGACAAACAGGTAATCGGCATGCTGGCCGCCTAGCTTTGGATAAGTCGGGTCAATCGGCTGGCTGAAATTGGCGCCGTGGCAGGAGGCGCAATTGGCCTTGCCCAGCAGCGCCTGCACTTGGGCGCCCGCTTCCTTGGCTGGTTTGGCGGGCAGCGGCGGCGCACCGGCCACCGCCCCGCTGGCGCTGTAATACGCGGCCAGATCGGCGATGTCCTGCGCCGTCAGCGAGGCCGCAACGCCACGCATGGTCGGATGCCTGCGTTCGCCCTTTTTGTAAGCCTGCAGCGCGGCTGACAGGTAGGCGGCGTTCTGGCCGGAAATCATCGGCACCTTGTACACCTCGGGAAACGAGGCCTGGTAGCCCACAATGCCGTGGCAACCGATGCACATGGCGTTTTTGGCCTGACCGGCTTGGGCGTCGCCCTTGACCTCCTGCGCCAGCGTGGTCAGCGCGGTGGATGAAACAGCCAGAGCAAAGAGCGTGGTCAAGAGCTTGTTCATTTTTCGAGCACAATCAAGTCAGAGTTTGTCGTGTAAGAAACGCCGACTTTCATTGTGTGCGCTGGCGCCAAAAGCCGCTTACGGGTAATCCCTTGCGCAGCGTCCTCCACTCTCACGTTCAACGAAAAATCCCATGAAATTTCAAGGCTCTGAAAACTACGTCGCCACCCCGGACCTGATGCTGGCCGTCAACGCCGCCGCCACCCTGCAAAAACCGCTGCTGGTCAAAGGCGAACCCGGCACCGGCAAAACCATGCTGGCCGAAGAAGTCGCTCAGGCGCTCAATCTGCCGCTGCTGCAGTGGCACATCAAATCGACCACCAAGGCGCAGCAAGGCTTGTACGAATACGACGCGGTCTCGCGCCTGCGCGACTCGCAGCTCGGCGACGAGAAGGTCAAGGACATTCACAACTACATCGTCAAAGGCGTGCTGTGGCAGGCGTTCACGGCAGACCAGCCGGTGGCGCTCTTGATTGACGAAATCGACAAGGCCGACATCGAGTTCCCGAACGATTTGCTGCGCGAAATCGACCGCATGGAGTTCTACTGCTACGAAACCCGCGAACTGATCAAGGCCAAACACCGCCCGCTGGTCTTCATCACCTCGAACAATGAAAAAGAGCTGCCTGACGCGTTTTTGCGCCGCTGCTTTTTCCACTACATCAAGTTCCCCGACGCGGCGACGATGCAGCTGATCGTCGATGTGCATTTCCCGACGCTCAAGCAAGAACTGCTGGCGGCGGCAATGAAGACCTTTTACGAAGTGCGCAACCTGCCCGGCCTGAAAAAGAAACCATCGACCAGCGAGCTGCTCGACTGGCTCAAACTTTTGGTGGTCGAAGACATTCCGCTCGAAGCGCTGCAAAGCAGCGACCAGAAAATCGCCGTGCCGCCGCTGGTCGGCGCGCTGCTGAAAAACGAGCAGGACGTGACGCTGTTTGAAAAACTGGTCTTCATGCAGCGCAACAACCGCTAAAGCGCACCCATGCTGATTGATTTTTTCTACACCCTGCGCGCGGCCAAACTGCCGGTGTCCGTCAAGGAATTTTTGATGCTGCTCGAAGCGCTGCAGGCGGGCGTGGTCGGGCCGAACAGCGGCCAGCCCAGCCCGGACGGCGAAGAAACCAACGCGGCTTGCAGCATTGACGATTTTTATTACCTCAGCCGCACCGTTCTGGTGAAAGACGAAAAGCATTACGACAAGTTCGACCGCGCTTTTGCCGCGTACTTCAAGGGCGTGGAAATGCTGGCCGATTTCACCAAAGAGATTCCGCTCGAATGGCTGCGCAAAAATCTGGAGCTGGAACTCAGCCCCGAGGACAAAGCCAAAATCGACAAAATGGGCTGGGACGAGCTGATGGAAACGCTAAAAAAGCGTTTTGAAGAGCAAAAAGAGCGCCACGAAGGCGGCAGCAAGTGGATTGGCACCGGCGGCACCTCGCCCTTTGGCGCGAACGGCTACAACCCGCAGGGCATTCGCATCGGTCAGGACAAAAGCCGCAACCGCAGCGCGGTGAAAGTCTGGGATCAGCGCGCTTATAAAGATTACGACGACACGCAGGAGCTGGGCACGCGCAACATCAAGGTCGCCCTGCGCCGCCTGCGCAAGTTCGCCCGGCTGGGCAATGCCGAAGAACTGGACCTGCCCGACACGATACGCGCCACCGCCGCCAACGCGGGCTGGTTAGACATCAAAATGGTGCCGGAGCGCCACAACAACGTCAAAGTGCTGCTACTGATGGACGTGGGCGGCACGATGGACGACCACATTCACCGCGTCGAAGAGATGTTTTCCGCCGTGAAGGCCGAGTTCAAGCATCTGGAGTTTTATTACTTCCACAACTGCGTTTATGACTTCATGTGGAAGAACAACCGGCGCCGTTACGCTGAAAAGTTCCCAACCTGGGACATCATCCGCAAGTACAACAAGGACTACAAACTGATCTTCGTCGGCGACGCGACGATGAGCCCGTATGAAATCCTGCAGCCCGGCGGCAGCGTCGAATACACGAACGAGGAGGCGGGCGCTGAGTGGCTGGGGCGGCTGACGAATGCTTTCCCCAAGTTCGCGTGGATCAACCCGGAGCCGCAGGGCATCTGGCAATACCGCCAGAGCATCGCCATCGTGCAGCAGCTGATGGGCCAGCGCATGTACCCGCTGACCATCGCCGGGCTGGAAGAGGCCATGCGGCTGCTGTCGAAATAGCTGGCGTTGTTAAACTGCGCATCGTGATACTTTCCCGCCCCTTTTGCCTGCCAGTGCCCGGCACGGCAGACCTGATCCGCAGCCGCCTGGCCCTGACCCTTTTTGCCTTGACAAGCAGCGCACTGACACCTGCCGTCAGCGCGCAGACCGCCGCGCCGCCAGCCGCTGTGCTGATGCCTGCCACCTCCGCGCCGCCTTCAGGCGCGACCCAAGCCGCGCCCGCCCTTGAAGCGCCGCCCGAAAAAATCACCCCCGAACCCACGCCCGAAGGCTCTGTTGGCCCCACCAGCGCCGAGCCGGAAGTGACCGCCTTTGACATCACCGTTCGGGCGCCCCAAGCGGTGCGCGAGCTGCTGGAAAAGCATCTTGAACTGCAGCGCTACCGGGCCGTGACCGATCTGGACGAGGTCGAACTGGCACGACTGGTGCTGCTGGCCGAGCAAAATGTGCGCAACTTGGTGGGCACGCTGGGCTACTTCAGCCCGCAGATTCACATCACCCGCGAGGGCGGTCTCAACGACCGGCCCGTCATCGTGGTGGCGGTCGCGCCGGGCAATGCCACCCATGTCGGCCCCGTCGGCGTCAACTTTTCCGGCGACATTGCCGACTCGCCGGATGAAGACGCCATCGCCCAGCGTAGCGCCATCCAGCGCGACTGGCGCCTGCCCAGCGGCGAGCGTTTCACCCAAGACGGCTGGGACAGCGCCAAGACCCAGGCGCTGCGCCAACTGGTGGCGCGCCGCTACCCAGCTGGCCAACTCGCTGGCGCCCTGGCCGATATCGACGCCGAAACCGGCATCGCTCAGTTAAACCTGCATTACGATTCCGGCCCGCTGTACCGCCTTGGGCCGCTGCGGGTCAGCGGCGTGGAGCGTTATGACCCGGTGCTGGTGCCGCGCTTAGCACGGCTGCAGGCGGGCACTGTTTATGACCAGAACCAGTTGGTCCAAGCGCAGCAGCGGCTGGCGGCGAGCGGCTACTTTGATTCGGCCTACGTCTTCATCAACCCGGAGGACGATCCGCAGGCCGTGCCGGTGCAGGTCCAGTTGCGCGAGGCCAAGCTGCAAAAAATCATTCTGGGCGTGGGCATGACCACCGACAGCGGGCCGCGCGCCTCCATCGAGCACACGCACCACCGCGTACCCGGCATCGACTGGCGCGCCGTCACCAAGCTGCAACTGGAGAAAAAAGCGCCTTCGGCCCAGACCGAATGGACCGCCATTCCCGACGAGGCGGGCTGGCGCTGGGGCTTTCTGGGCCGCGTCGAGCGCATCAACGACAACGAGCTGATCACCCAGGCGCAGCGCCTGCGCTTTGGCCGCGTTCAGACCAGCGAGCGTTTTGACCGAAATTTTTATCTGCAATACGACCGGGCCAATGTCCAGGGCACCGGCCTGCCGGGCACGAGCGCCGCCGACACCGGCGACGGCTCGGCGCTGACGGCCAACTATCTCTGGACCGGGCGCTATTTCGACAGCCTGCCCTTTCCCGGCAAGGGCTACGGGCTGGGCTTTGAGCTGGGCGCGGGCACGACGCTGGGCCAAGACCGCCAGCCCTTTGGCCGCGCCGTGGGCCGCTGGCTGGGCATACAGCCGCTGAGCAGCGGGCGCCTGGCGCTGCGCGCCGAAGGCGGCGCGGTGCTGGCCAAAGGCACAGCGCGCGTGCCCAGCACCCAGTTATTTCGCACCGGCGGCGACACCACGGTGCGCGGCTACGGCTACCGCGACATCGGCATCGCGCTGGCCAACGGCGTGACCGGCCCCGGTCGCTACATGGCCGTGACCAGCCTCGAATGGCAGCGCCCGATGCTGCTCAAAGGCCGGCCCAGCGAGTTTGAAAACACCTTCTTTATCGACGCGGGTGCCGTCGCCGACAAGCTGCAAAACCTGCGCCCGTCCGTCGGCTTGGGCACCGGCTTGCGCTGGAGAAGCCCGATTGGCCCGCTGCAAATGGATCTGGCCTATGGCGTCAAGGTCAAACAGGTGCGCCTGCATATCAGCGTGGGTTTTGTTTTCTGATGACGGATTTGAATAAGCCGGACGGCACGCCCGAAGCGCCTGCAACGCCCGCCCCGCCAGCGCCGCGCCGCTGGCGCAAGGCGGCGGCCTGGGCTGGCGGCGGCCTCGCCGTGCTGGCGCTCACGGCGACGGGCGGACTTTGGTGGTGGACAGGCACCGACGGCTCGCTGGCCACGGCGCTGGCTTGGATCGAAAAATCCCAGCCACTGAGCGCCCAAAACGTCAGCGGCTCGCTGCGCGCAGGCGGCCACATCGACCAGCTGCAATGGGAACAAGGCGGGCTGAAAGTGCTGGCCCGCGATGTCAGCCTGACCTGGCAGCCGCGCGCGCTGCTCGACGGGCGGCTCCAGATCGACCGCCTGAGCGCCGCCAGCGTTCAGGCCGACGACCAGCGCCCGCCCAAACCGAGCACCCCGCCCGGCGCCATCGCGCTGCCGCTACGGGTGACGCTGGCGGCTTTCTCGCTCGGCCAGCTCGATGTTCAGGGCGCCAGCAAGTTTTCTGCGTCAAGCATTGCCGGGCGCTATGACTTTGACGGCCTGAGCCACCAGTTGGCGCTGACGAGCGCGCAAGTCGCCAGCGGCCAGTACAGCGGGCGCGCCAGCCTGTCGGCCAGCGCGCCGCTCAAGCTGGAGGCCGCGCTGTCCGGCGCGCTCAGCGTCAACCTGCCCAAGCGCCCAGCCGCCGTGCCGCTGCGCTTTGAGGCCACGGCCAGCGGCCCGCTGACCGATCTGGCCGTCAAAGCCGAGTTAAAAGTGAGCGCCGCGCCTGCGCCCGGCACGCAGAAAACCGTCCAGCCCCACGCCAGCGCCACGGCCAAAGTCACGCCCTGGGCCGCGCAACCGCTGGCGCAGGCCGATGCAGATTTCCACGACCTGGATCTGGCCGCGCTGTGGCCGGACGCACCGCAAACCCTGCTGACCGGCAGCGCCAAAGTGCAGCCGCTCGCCAGCACAGCGGCCAAGACCAGCGCGGCCTGGCTGCTCGACCTCAAACTGGCCAACGCCCTGCCCGGCCCGTGGGATCAGCACCGCCTGCCGCTGGCACGGCTGGACACGCAGGGCGAGTGGCGCAACGGCACGGCGCTGGTGCGCAGCCTCAAAGCCAGCCTGGGCGACGGCGAACTGCTGGCCAGCGGCGACTGGCACGGCACGGCACAGGCCGGAAAATCGGCTTCGGCTTCGGCTTCGGCTTCGGCTTCGGCTTCGGCTTCGGCTTCGGCTTCGGCTTCGGCTTCGGCAACCGGCCCGGCAGTCGCGGCGCCTGCGCCCGTCTGGACTCTCAGCGCCACGCTCAAGCGGGTGAACACGGCCCAGCTTTACAGCGTGCTCGGGCCTTTGCTGCTCGATGGCCGGGCCGAATTAAGCGGCCAGGGCGCAGCCACGCAATTCGACGCCAGCCTTCAGGCCGCAGGCAGCGCGGGCAAGCCGCCCGCCGCGTCCAGCGCCTCAGCATCAGCATCAGCATCAGCATCAGCCGCATCTTCCGCTTCGGCCTCCACTTCCGTCCCGGCTTCGGCTTCGGCTTCCGGCCCGAACCGGCTGCTGACGCAGCTCGGTCTGCGCGACGCCAGCGCCACTGGCAATTGGAACCCGCAACTGGCGGGCGGCACGCTGGCGTTGTCAACCCTGAAAATCCGCACCGCCGAGGCTGAACTGAGCGGCCAGCTTGAGCTTCAGCCCAGCGCCAAAAGCGGCCAGGGCCAGCTCGCCTTGACCGCGCCCGGACTGGACGCCAAAGTGACCGGCCAGTTGCGCGAAACCAGCGGCGGCGGCGAATTGAGCCTGCATGGCCGCGACGCCGCCCAGACTCTGCACTGGCTGCAGACACTGCCCGGCCTGCCCGCCGCACTGCGCGGTGCCTCGGCCAGCGGCGGCGCTGAACTGCAGGCCAGTTGGCAAGGTGGCTGGCAAGACCCGGCGCTGCAAGCCAAGCTCGACTTGCCATCGCTGGACTGGCGGCCCGCCGCCAAGGCTGCTGCGCAGGCGCGAACGCGGACCCCGACCCTAGCTTCGGCTGACGCCGCCACGTCAACAGCGACAGCCACGCCGCCCAAGCCCGCCCCGGCCAGCACCAGTCTGATCAAAATCCGCGCCCTGCAAGCGACGCTGTCAGGCCGCCTGAGTCAGGCCCAGTTGGCCGCCCAGGGCCGGGTTGAACTGGACCAGCGCCGCCTGAGCTTGCAACTGGCCGCCAGCGGCGGGCGCCTGAAGCCTGCCGCGCCCGGCCCCGCCGCGTGGAAAGGTCTGCTGGAGCAATTGAGCCTCAGCGTCGAAGACCCGGCGCTAGGCTCCGGCCCGTGGCGACTGGCCACCAACGGCGGCGTGCCATTCAAATGGACGCCGGGCAGCGCAGGCGGCGCTTTTGAAAGCGGCGCTGGTCAGGCGCTGTTGAGCGCGCCGGTTGGCAAGACGCAGGCGCCCACCCGGCCCCAAGCATCCCCGTCCCAAACCGCACCAGCCCAGCAAGCCCAAGCCCCGGCCCACACCCCGGCCACGCTGGCCTGGCAGCCGGTGCGCTGGCGGGCGGGCGAGCTCATCACCGCAGGCAAGCTCACCGGCCTGCCGATGGCCTGGATTGAATTGGTCGCCGGTCCGCAACTGGCCGGTGCCGGTCTGGGCGGCAACATGGTGTTCGACGGCCAATGGGATGCCGTGCTCGGCAACACCCTCAAGCTCAAGGCCAGTCTGGCACGCAGTAGCGGCGACATCACGGTGCAGGCCGAGGGCGCGCAGGGCAACTCGATGCGGGTGGCCGCTGGCGTCAAACAGGCCAGCGTTTCGCTCGAAAGCGTCGGCGACGCCGTCAGCCTGGCCTTGCGCTGGGACAGCGAGCGTGCAGGCAGCGCCGAGGGCCAGCTCAAAACGCGCCTCGCGCGCATCCCCGGCGCCGACGGCCAAAAAAGCTGGGGCTGGCCGCTGGACGCGCCGCTGAACGGCCAGTTGCGCGCCCAACTGCCGCGCATCGGCGTGTGGTCGCTGCTGGCGCCGCCGGGCTGGCGCTTGCGCGGCTCGCTGGGCGCCGATGTGACCGTCAGTGGCACGCGGGCGGCGCCCAATTTGGCGGGCAGCCTGCAGGCCGACGACATGGCGCTGCGCTCGGTGGTCGATGGCATCGAGTTCGGCCACGGTCGGCTGCGCGCCAGTCTGGACGGCACGCGCATTCACATCAGCGAATTCACGCTGCAGGGCGCGGGCGACAAGGGCACGGGCGGCACCCTGACCGCGCAGGGCGAAGCGGGCTGGATTGACGGCAAGGCGCAAGTCCAGCTCGACGCCAAGCTGCAGCGCCTGCGCGCCAGCATACGCACCGACCGCCAGATCACCGTCTCCGGCGACGTGCAGGCCAGCCTGAAGGACGGGCAAAGCGAGTTGACCGGCAAGCTGCTGATCGACCAGGCGCGCATCCTGCTGCCCGACGAGGGCACGCCCCGGCTCGGCGACGATGTCATCGTGCGCAGCGCCAGCGGAGCGGCCACAGGAGAAAAGGCGCCCGCCCAGACCAGTGGCACGGCCCCCGAGAAGGCCGCACGGCCAGTCAAGCTGGCGGTGCAAATCGACCTGGGCCGCGACTTTCAGATTCAGGGCAAAGGCATGGACACGCTGGTGCGCGGCACCTTGGCGCTCACCAGCACGGCGCAGAACCAGCCCCGGCTGAACGGCACGGTGCGCACCTCCGGCGGCCAGTACCGCGCCTACGGCCAGCGCCTGGAGATTGAGCGCGGCGTGGTGCGCTTTACCGGCGCGCCAGACAACCCGGCGCTGAACATCCTGGCGATCCGCCCGAACCTGACGCAGCGCGTCGGCGTGCAGATCACCGGCACCGCCCTGCTGCCCAGCGTGCGCCTGTACGCCGAGCCGGAACTGGCGGACGCGGAAAAGCTCTCCTGGCTGATTGTCGGGCGCGCCTCGGCCTCGGGCGGCGCAGAAGCGGCGCTGCTGCAACAGGCGGCGCTGGCACTGCTGGGCAGCAAGGCGGGCAGCACCTCGGGCGGGCTGGCGGCGTCGCTGGGATTGGATGAGTTGTCGTTTCGCGGCGCCTCCAGCAATGCCGACGGCAGCGCCAACAGCGGCGCCGTCACGCTGGGCAAGCGTTTTTCGCGTAATTTTTATGCCGCCTATGAACGCAGCATTTCAGGTGCGATGGGCACGCTGTACGTGTTTTATGACCTGTCACGGCGCTTCACGCTGCGCGCCCAGGCCGGCCAGCAAAGCGCGGTGGACCTGATCTTCACCATTCCCTATGACTGAGGGCGTGCAGCGCATACAATTCAGCTTCTTCGCAAGAAGCCCGAAAATAGCCCCCTATCGCCATAGTTCAATGGATAGAACGAGTGCCTCCTAAGCGACTTGGGAGGGTGTCAAACCAAAGCTAAGTTGTTGATTTATATGGAAAGCAGGCTCTGCTAATCCCTCGAAATCCACCTTGATCCAAGGTAGTCTTGGAACAAATTTGGCACACGAAGATGGAAAAATAAGGGCCAGAAACGAAAACAGGTAGCACGTGGCTACCTGTTTTTTTATGTAGTGTCAATCGGTGGTGTCCCCACCAGGAATCGAACCTGGATCTGATTCTTAGGAGGAACCTGTTCTATCCATTGAACTACAGGGACACACGATCAGCCCGCTACTATAGCATGGGTGCGAGTCTTTAGACAAGAAGTGATATACAAGATGGTCAGTCAACAACTTATTTATAATTTGAAGGAAAAGACCAAAGGCAAGTTGTTGATGTCGCCGGAACAACTGTCTGAAGTGATTCCATTTACTTCCAAGCAGCAATCAAAGTTGCGAAAAGAAAACCGTTTTCCGATCCCCTTCAAGAACATTGGACGACTCGTTTACTACTCAATCTATGACGTGGCCAACTTCCTTTTGAATGGTGAAACCACACCAACCAAAGAAGTTCCAGAAGAAGCGCCAGCACCACAGATCACCGTCAAGAAGAAGCCAACCAAGTCAACAGAACCAGTTCATGACCTGTCCCATATCTTCATGCTCAGAGCCTTTGCCAAGTCTTTGGAAGAACGTGCAACTGCTATGCTTTCTTTGGCAGAGAACTTGAACAACTATGCCAACAAGAAAGAAATGATGGAAAGCTTCAACAAGAAGTTTCCAGCGAGACAGTAAAAATCATATGATTTTTACTACAAAAAGTTCACTTGCAACCAATCAGGATAAATTCATGACTACACAAGAATCACTTGTAAAACTATTGGCAAAAATCGCCAAAGCCCAATGGAACTCAAAGACACAGCCTGTTCTATTGAGCAATTTGCCACCCTTATTGGCAGGTGATGCACCAGACTACAAAGATTTTCTCGCTGGAAAGTCTCTCAAACAGTTCATTAAAGAAACCGAAGGAAATGCGGGTAATCAATACACGCTCATTGAACACCCCACTCAGCGAGCAAAACTTGCCATTCTTCCGACTGGGGTCACCTATGATTTTCCAGAAGCGATCACAACGTCCGAGCCAACTACTGCCAATGATCGCTCTTCTGAGAAGGCACTAGTAGATTTTCTCAAGGCACTCAAAAAACTTCCACCTCAAGATATTTCGGATGTCCACATCCCCGTGTCTGTCCTGATTAAGATGATGAAATAAATGAGAATCTATGTTGGTTTAATTTCTTCATCGGCAGAGCTTATTGACGAGTTCAGCAACACCAAAGAAGCTCTTATTCCAAAATCTATAAAGGACAAACTACCAAAACCATGTGAATTCAAATTTGATGCCTTCAATCCCCATAAATCCAAAGGGCATTTCAGTGTAGATAAACATCTTCTTGAAGGAAGTAGGGGTTATGACTATGCCTTGTGCCTTATAGAGAATAATCTTAATTACCTCTGTACGAATCTGCGAAAATCCGTTCTAAGCGCAACGATTAATCCAACAGAGGTAGTCAACGGGAAGACTCACAATTTCTTTTCAACTCGTTTCAACAAGATTTTCAAAGCAGCCATCTTCACAATTGAGAGAATGAGTACTGCGGAAGTTGAGCATGCTATGCGACTGCCAAGCAGAAACTTTGATGCCCCGGAATTGAGGGAGCTATGTCGTGTCTATCAAGAAGATGTTATGGAGGCCGCTTTTCACGACTCAGCAAAGCAGCAAATTGTGGCAGTTGTGAAACGACGGCAACCACGAAGAGAGTCTAGCTTTCAAACAAAATACTTTATCGATGAACGACGGAAGCATTTTGCTTTTGGGAAAGAAGAGCATGAAGTACTCCCAACGGGGGAGCCTCATCAACCCCATTGCGAGCTAAATGGAAATTTCAGATTTGGACGAAAAATTTCAAATAATCGTCACTTCAACGTGAGCCAAGGCGACGGCGATGACACTTTTATCACTGGCGAGTTCCCCAACTGCCATGATGAAATCATTACACCAGCCAAAAATCGTACCCACTTGAACATGTTCAGCAATGACCATTGCTGAAATGAAAAAAGCGGAAATCAAAAAATATTGATTTCCGCTCATGTTCTGGAATCTAAAGTTTACCTTCCGCTGCGGCAATAGTGAGGGTTGCTGCGCTAAAGCTTACGCTTCTGGTGCTTGCCTCAAAACTGAACCAACACGAGTCACCAGCCCGCCCAATCAGCTTAGAAGCTATTGGGATCGCTCCAATGAACGGTCCGCTATCTATAGATAGTTCTTGTACTCTAGCACAAGAGCGAGGAAAAGTCAAGCATGAACCAAGAGTGACATCCGTCAGTCTATGGCGAACCTCAAAACAAAAAGCCAGTCATTTGACTGGCTTTTTTATCGTGCTATTGACAATCCGAAGATTTTGAATATATGTACGATAACAGTTTCTCAGGCTGGCAATTTAATAATATGAGTTTTTGACAGATTGTCAATACCGAATACCAAGAAAATTGCTCAACAAGGAAATGTTGGGCAATTTTTATGCCCAAGTGAAAGATAGGTTGAAGTGTTATATGTCATTGGGCAGTTTGAGTAATCAAACGATTAAAAAGACCCTTTACTCAGCATCGTTCAACTTAGGAAGAAGACAGAAGTTTAAGAATGCTTGTTCTTGGTTGCATAGCGACAAATGAAACAACATAACTTGAGTGATAGGGTATTAATTAGCAACCAGGAAGAATCCTGTGACCCACACAACAAGCAATTTTAAACTAATGGAAGTATTCAGTTAGTAATTTGTGTGACGAAAAGAGCATGGCTCATTAAAGATAGTAATTTGGCGAAAATAATTACAGCGATACGGCATAAGATAAGTCCGAACAGTAGCAGGTGAGAAGCTACTAACAACAGCCAAATGAAAGAGCCCAATAGCACAAGTGCCACTATGCAGATAGTGGAGCTTCTTTCAAAGCTACTACCGGCAGGTTATTCATACCGATCTGCCATAAGCCAGATGTTGGGAGGTGCGAGCAAATATAGGTTTAGGCTTAGTTCTGTAAAAGGAGCGTCCTGGATACCCTGCACCCTACCGTTAGATTGGTAGAAAGAAACCAGGATTCGGAAAGGTTACTAACAACCTTATGGGCCGTTTTCAATTGAATGAAAACACGGCAAAGGCAGAAATAGCACTAGTAAAAAATCAAGAGATTTTGCTAGGTTGCTAGGGATAAGGCTTTGCCGTTTTTCTTTAGAAAAACGCAAAGACTAGGTACTCTATATATAAGATAAATTAATCATCATCCAAGCAAAGATGATGATGACTCAGGCAAGCAAAGAATAACTCGTTAGAGATTTACGAAAGTAAATGGAAAAGGAACGCGCCAAAATTTGACGCAATGAAAAAAATTTCTTATATAGATATGAAAGCAAAGGATCTATATATGAATTATGCAGAGCAAAAGAAATTAACAGCAGCAGCCAATAAATTACTTCGTGGCTCAGGAAAGAAAAATAGCAAGTCCAAAATGGTCATGCTATTTAGAAATTTCCCCAAACCTAGCAGCAAACAGCTACAAAACTAAAAGCACCGTCAGGTGCTTTTTTTACGACCTAACGCGAGACGTTAGGAGCTCACGTGCCACTGCATGTACCTTCTTCACTGACAGGCGTACAGTTCGTTCTATTGGTTGACGACACAAAGAAGTCAATCAAATAAAGCGATCAACTACCAATTCAGCGACTACCCACTTAACACCTACTATGTAGATTGGCTACATGGAAAGGAGGGATTAACTATGACTTAAAACAAAGGAAAATATCATGAACCAACTTAATCTTATCGCAGTCCCTAACGGTGCTTTTACTCTTGAAGAAGCTCTTCAAAATTTATTTATTAAAGAATCTGTTACAAAAATTGTATCTTTTGGAGGCACTACAACAGGAAAAATCAAAGCTTTTCTCACCGTTTATCAAATGATTGATGCTTTGCACCAAATGACTGAGCAAGGCATGGATTTGAGCCTATTGAACTACGAAGTTTTTAGGGACTCAATGAAAGCGACTGTTCATCTTAGCTATGACTCAATCATGAAGTCTTTCACCAACCACGAACGCAAAATGCTTCAAGAGTTGGTTGCAAAAGTTCCAGCACACTAAGCTTCAGCAGCACCAAAAAAAAGGCTCCTACATGGAGCCTTTTTTGTTGATCTCTGCGCTAGTGTCAGTCAAAATCATATGAATTTAACTATCACAACAGCAACATGGCAAAGTCACCCAAAGACATACAACGATTGCAGGTAATCGGTAAGAGCTTGCAGAAGCTACGACTTAAGTCAGGTTACTCTCAAGAGGAAGTTGCAGAACGTCTCAATATCACATCCAAGTCATATGGTGAATATGAACGTGGGGACTCCACTCTTAACATCCTTAGATTGATTCAGATTGCTGAAATCTTTGAATGTGAGCTTGATGAACTTCTAGTTGGTATCAGTTCAAAACCTGATGACCAGGCAAAACATATTGCCAACCTTTTACAAGGAGTTAAGCGAGCCGATAGACTCCACATTGTCAGAATTGTCGAGAAAATATGCCTAATTTCAAAAGGCAAATCAAAAATAGACTCCTAACAGGTGTCATTTTTCTGGGCAGCTTAGTTGCAGAGTAGTGCCCTCATCAATCAAAAATGCATTAGTTAATCGCTGAAGCAACCAGCCTTATATTAATTCTAGCAAATATAATTTTTGAAGCAATAGAACAGATTATTTTTGGTGAAACACTATTGATTTATCTTGGTATTTTCTTATGCTAATAAAAACAAAAGGAAAACCATGAAAATAAATATAAAAAAACTATCAATCCCAACAGTTCTATTTCTTCTTCTGTCCACCTCCTATGCAGCAGAAGATGGCTACTATGTTCCGATTCATAATCTAACGCCAATTATCTACAATCCATTAACAACAAACTACAACCCTGAGTATGACAACTATCCAGGATTGATGGCTACACAAGGCCAAAGAACCAATCAGGCTGTCTCTGGAACTGCTCCAGCCAATGCCAAGTCTTCTCAGATAGCAGAAATTCAGTCCCAAATTTCGGAACTCAAACGACAGAGAAATCTACCTAAAAATGATGCGTTTGCCGTTCCCATGACAGAAGCGTTTACAGCAGCCTCCAGAGCAAAGCAGCTTAATACTGAGATACAAGATCTTGAAGATAGACTTACCACCATAATGACAGGTCAAGCACCGTTGAGAGTGAGAGTGGTAAACCAAGCATCACTTCAACGATCAATAAATTGCTACTCATATGGAATTGGCCAAACATTTACTAGCTGTAATTAATCATCCTAAAAAACAGAAGCACTCAAACGAGTGCTTTTTTATTTCTTCATTTTTTACCCCATCCCTGCGGGAGCACCTGCTTCATTTATGCGTTGCAAAATAAAGCAGGTCGATGAAATTCACTCTTAGAACAAGCGCACGTAGTGGGAACGCTTCGCGGTTCTTCTAATATGTGAGGCCGGGGCCGGCACCAGCCAAGTGCGTTTAATCAGAGACAATTACATCAACAGCACCGGGAAGAAGTCTATTTTTTCTCACCATTTGCAATAGTAAAAGCTTGAACCAAGTCCCTCAAGTCTGCCACTGAAACAGTTAGTTCATTACTGGAATTGAGTTGACTTTTGTCATAGTTGAACTCAACTTTCATTTTTATTCTCATCCAATTTTGTAACGTATTTTGATTTTTTAATCAATGTTTCCTTGATCAATTGCTCTAGATTAGTTCCATTTCTAATTGCATATTCTTCAAGAACCTTGCAGTTTTCTTCACCAATGAACTTGAAATAGACAGCAGCGCGAGCCTTTTTTTTCTTCTGCACGTATTCACTCACTGCATTTCTAACTACCATTCCGAAGTTATCTGACTGCCCCGCATTGATTAAGTAATCATCGATCCACTGAGCATCTTCGTTGCGAATAAATGCAGTTTTTTTCTTGCAACCCTTCATAAAATTCTTCCTGTTTTTATCAACCATATAAAATTTTATTGATAAAACAAGAACCATTCCGAGAATGTCAGCTATCGAGTTTTTTCATAATCGTGGACATTACTTTTTAATTTCGTAAAATTAAGAGTACAGAACAGCAAGACAAACAAACCATACCAGGAGAACCCTGACGGTTCTCCTTTTTATGGATTTGTCTCTTGCTGGGGTTCCCCCAGACCCCTAGTACAAATTACAAAAATAAGAAGGAGAAAATCCCATGAGCAACATAAAAAACGTATCGTCAGAAATAAAATTACACCCAGGTCAAGCTGGTTCTGATGATGATTCCAGACTAAAGAGAACCAAAGTTCTTGAAGTAAATTTATCCCCATTTGAATATGACAACCTCAAAGACAAGTGGAGAGAAACCAACTTTAATTCAATGGCTAAGTTTGCTAGATATAAATTATTTGGTGGAACTGAACACAGAATTGATCTTCATTTTGAGCAAAAAAGAGATGATCGCATTCTTGCTGCACAATATTTATCTGAGTTAAATAGGCAAGGGAAAAATTTGAATCAGATTGCAAAGCAATTAAATTTAAAAACCGATTTCACTAAACAAGAAGTTCAATTGGCTCTCAAAGATTTGAATAAAGCTCTTAAAAGCATTGAAGAAATCAAGGAAGAATTTTTTAATCACAAGAATAAATAAGAGCAGATTTAATGATCAACGCCGTTCAAGGACATCGCACGAACTCAGTTCAAGAAGCGATTAATTATCTAAAAAGTGACCATGACCACAATGGCACTTTTAGAAATGTGAAGCCAAGAGACTTTGCAGGCAGTGCCCTTGATTGCGTTTATGCTGCTGAAACCATCACCAGAAAACATAAGTATGTTTCTGGCTCATTAGCTTTTGAACCAAGTGAACGACCAACTGACAAAGAACTTTTGGCAGTGGTTGAATCATTCAGAAAAACATTCATGGCAGGTCTTGAACATGGAGTCAACTTTGTTGACTACTGGAATATTCATGAAGACAAAAGCCGTATCGAGTTGAACTACGTTATTCCTTTGACTGAATTAACCACTGGTAAAAGAATAAATCCGTTTCCACCTGGCAAAGCAAAGGAGGATTTTAAGGATTCTTTTGACGCCTACATTAATCATCAACTTGGATTTGATCAGGTGGTTCGTGATCCACTTAAATCATCAAATTCAAAATTTGAAGCCAAGGTTTTACCTCACTCCAAATCAAACCTTGCAGAACAGGTTAGAACTACCAAGCCAGATAAAGATAATATTGGTGATAATGTGGCCTATCAAATTCATCAGGGTAAAATTTCCAACAGACAGCAATTGTGCGATTACTTGGAAAATTTTGGTGAAATCACCAGAGTGAACGATAAGTTCATTTCACTGAAAATTCACGGATCACAAAAAGCCTTTCGTTTAAAAGGTCCAGTTTATGAATATGGTGCTGATTTTCAAAAATTGAAACTTGAGTCTGCTACCAAAGAAGCACCACACAGAAAGCAGCTTAATGATTCTGACTTTCAAAAAGTTCGTGACACTCTCAAAAGATTGACTGATTCAAGAAAGGAATTTCATCAGAAGCTGATTGCTACTCCCATGACTGGAAGAAGCAACAGAAACCGTTTGTATGGTGCTAAGGCAATTCCTAAGCAGTCTGCACCAGTTAAAGAAGTTCAGCAGACACCACAGAAGGCCCCTACACAGGTTCAAGCGCCATTGGTGAGCACAGTACCTAAGCAAGCTCCTGAAATCGCTCAGAAGCAGCCTACAGCCGGTCAACCAGGAATGAAGGATTCACCAACTAAAGAAAGTGGTTCCTCTGGATCAATTTCAATGTGCAGCAGTTCAGATTCATCTATTGGAAATCTTCAAGCTCAATTGTCTGATTTGAGAAATCAAATTGCCAATGCCAAAGATCCAGCAAAGGCCCTATCTCTGAAAATTAGAGCAATTAAACTTGAAAACCAGATTGGTGCAGCAGTAGAAGCTGACCGTATTAGAAAGCTCAAAGAATCAGAACGATTCAGTGGCATCAAGAAAAAATATTAATTTAATGAGATTTTCTACAATTTATTTTTTCGTTACTCAGTAACGATTAGCATTTGTGGTAATCATTCCATTCTTGGCTATCTAATTCAAAAGCTGCTGAAATCTTCAAGTCTTCATTTTTAATGAGATTTTCTAACATTTCTTTTTTCGTTACTCCGTAACGAACAGACAACCTATCAAGGGCAAGAGTTGCACCAGTGCTAATCCAAGTATTCAATTGGTGTTCACCATTGTTATCAGGACCAGAAATTTGGCGATTTTTACGATACTCTTTTTGTCGTTCTGCATTAGTTTTAGCCATTTTCATCCTTTGTTACTGAGTAACAGTATAACGCTCGTTACTCAGTAACGCAAGGCAGGCGAAAAAAAACACCCGAAGGTGCTTTCTCATTTATGCATTAGCCCAAAGTTTTGCCCCAATGTCACTATGCCTTAAAGTGGCATATCGTTTCAAAGTGCTCAATTCAATATGGCCTGAAATCTTGCTAATTTCAATGTCTGTCAAATTTGTGTTCACAAAATACCAGCTAACAGCACAATGCCTTAAATCGTGAATCTTGAAATTGGTAACTTTCGCATTTTTACAAATAACCTTGAAACGAGCAGCAAGAACTGAACTTGTAGTCCAGTAATTTCCAAACACGAATGATTGACCATCCTTCTTCAACTTCATAAGCCTGTCTTTAATGAAGTGGTAGAACTCTGGCCTTAGTGGAACTTTCCGATCTTCTGCATTCTTTTTATCAGCAATTTTTGTGTTCTCTTTGGGAACAAAAATGTATGAGTGACTTGGATTTTTTTCATCCAAATGAATTTCATCCCACTTGATAAGAAGACTTTCACCAGCACGCATACACGAATAGTATTGCCAAAGAATAAGACACCGCAACTCTTCGCGCTTCACATACATTTTTTCTGTAGCAGCCAGCAAGCTATCTAATTCACCAGCTTCAAGAATCCGATCCCTTGGAATCCATGCTTTGGGTGGCGAATTCTCATCAAATGGCTTACGGTCAAACATGTAATCATGGTGCTTGGCGTGCCACGCCAGAGAGGTTTTGATAGCGTAATAAAGCTTCCTGATGGTGCTTTCGCTATAGGTCTTTGTGACCATCTCACCAGTTTTCACATCCAAAATTTTATGACCAGCATAAAGCGGACTAGCTTTCTTTTTAGTCGCTTGATCTGGAACTTTTTGTTCCAGTTTGGTTTTCAAATAGAGAGCAAACGTTCCAGACTTAAAATTTCCAAGTGGAACTTTTCCAATCTCCAACTTCAATTTTTCAAGGTCATAGCGCTTGCCCGGTGCAACCGTGTTGTGCTTTAAATATTCGGTGAAAATCTGAGCCAAAGTCATTTTTTTGATTTTGGTGATGTCAACCGATTCACCACGATCAATTTTTGACTTGACTTCACGAATGAATTTTTCAGCTTCTTTTTTGGTCTTGTAGGTCTTGCTGACAGCAACACCAGCTTCTCGCACTCGCACCAAGAACGAGACATCGCCATTCACGCCCACCCGTTCAGTGATCAACTTACCAGCCATCTTCGCCACTCCTTTTAGAACGTCCAAGCTGGAACTTGGAACAAATTTGGAACATTTTGGCTAGGATAGCGTACTTAACCGCTGTAAGTTGTTGCCGTACAATGAATTTTTAAACTTGTTAGTGTTCCCTCCTAAGCGCTAGATACAGGTTCGATTCCTGTTGGCGGTACCAAACTCTCATGTCACGGTGCCTCATACCACCTCAAAACCCGCGCACCTCACAGGTACGGCGGGTTTTTTGTTGTCTCATGCGGTGTCACGGCATATTGAATGCAAACCATGACTGCACCCAAGAATCCCAAACGCAACCATCACCATGTTTGGCAGGCTTACTTAAAGCCGTGGACAACGAACAAAGAGATTTGGTGCCTCAGCGAGGGAGAAGTGGCACTGAAACGAACGAAGTTTATTGCAGTCGACCGAGATTTCTACAAACTACACCAACTCACGCCAACAGACCTCACTCTACTAAAATTATTTATCAGCCAAGGAAATAAATATTCTCAGGAAACCAATCAGCAATTGCTTTATTTAATAACAAGCCCATACGAGGTGGTGAAACACATCCCAAACCTCAGGCCAGCCGCAAAAATTATTCTTGAGAAGTATTCGTTTGAAGTTCTGGAGGACTACCACTCCCAGATAGAGAACTCCTTCGCACCATTGCTGGAGAAGGCAAGGCAAGGAGATCTGAGCTTCTACACGGATGAGAAATGCATTTCCTTCATTAACTATATTTGCACTCAGTACATGCGGACAAAGGGAGTCAAAGAGCGGACAGTGAAAAAATTGGCGGAAATCGGAGCTGGCGATTTTTCCCGAATTTGGAACATCATGATTCACATGTTTGCCACCAACATTGGTACCGGTCTCTACAGTGAACGTCACAAGAGAATATTACAACTCCTGGAAAATAAAAGCAGTGTTCCCTTCATTACAGGAGATCAACCTATCATAAACTTAAAGTCAAAAAATGGTCAATCACCAGACCAACTTTCTTTCTACTACCCAATATCACCAAAATTAGCTATTTTTTTGAGTGATATAGATGAACCACCCATGAATCCAAAAATAGATGAATATGAGGCGACTGAGTTAAATAAGAAAATCAAAGATGCCTCATACCTTCAAGTTTTTGGTGACTCAAAGGAAAGCTTGAGAATTTAACAATTCGTCTTAATAGATAGTGGTTTACCTGAAAATCATCCGAAAAATTAGACACTTTTCTTTTTGTTGGTATTTCTATTGATACTTTTCAAAGTTCAACATCAAGAGAATCTAGTATCTATTCGGGCTACAGCTCGATTTTTGATTCCTGTTGGCGCACCATGTGATCGAATCAGATGGTCTCGATAATTTTTAAAACCCGCGTACCTCATCGGTACAGCGGGTTTTTTGTTGCCTCATGCGGTGTCACGGCCTGCCGTGACGCTGAGTGCCTTACAGGCGACTGAGCAGTTCGGCCTTCTTCGCGGCGTATTCCTGCTCGGTCAAAATTCCCCGACCTTGCAGCGCGGCGAGTTTTTCCAGGCTGGCAAAAATGTCGCCGTCGCCACCGGAGTTGACGGGCGCGTTGCTGCTGTAGGTCGGCGCGTTGTTGTAGCCGTTGTTGTTATTGACCGGCGCGAAGGATTGCGCGGGCTGAACCGGCGCCACAGGCGCCACACCGTTGACGCTGACCACGGGCAGGCGCGACAAATCGACATAGCCGTACTGGCTGGAAAACGACGGTGTCGGGCTGCCGCTTTGCTGCGACACGCCGCCGATCTGGTGATCGAGCGTGTCGTAAATCGTCACGCCGCCGTTGGACTCCATCGCCAAGCGGTGCGCCTGCGAGAACCAAGCGTAGCGCATGCCGTTTTGGCCGCCCGAGCTGTTTGGGAATTTCAGGTCCGGCCCCCACCAGTCCGGCGGTGCCGGGGCGAACAGGCTGTTCGGGCTGTTCGGGTTGTTCGAGCCGCCGGACGAGGTGCCGCCCCAGCTGTTGACGGACGTGTTGCCGTTTTGGCTCTGGCTCTGAAAGCTGCCGGTGCGGATCATATCGGGCTGGCTGGCCACCAAGCGGGCCAGTTCGGCGCACAGGTTATCAACACGGCCCTTGAGGTAGTTGTTGAACATGTCGCCGATCATCGTCATGCCGCCCTGCATCCACTGGCCGGAGCCGCCGAATTCGGGGTGGCTGAACTGGGCCATGCTGCCGTTGCCGTTGATGACGGACTGCAGCATCGACAGCACGGCGTCAAAGCTAAAGCCGTGGCGCTGGGCCACGTCCTGGATGGCCTGCTGGCCTGCGGGGGTAAGTTGTGGCATGGGATGCAATCTGTAAAGGTGAAGGGTGAAGCCCGGCAAGCAGGCTGAACCTTGGACTTTAGCAGGCGCCCATGCATCGATTTACCCTTCTTGCGCGGAAAGCCCCACGTCCTTCAGGGCGGGGATGCAGAGCACGGACACCGAAGGTGTCCTCGGCTGCTGTCAATAAGTCAAACCGATGATTAAAATTCCAGCATGCAGCGTCTCCAGGCTTTCAAGTTTGAACTCATGCCCAACGGCGGGCAGGCGCGGGACATGCGCCGCTTTGCGGGAGCGTGCCGGTTTGTGTTCAACAAAGCCCTGGATTTGCAACAAAAAACCTACGCATCTAAAAAGAAACAATTGAGTTTTGCGCAACTGTGCAAACACCTTGTTGCGTGGAAGCAGGAATTTGCGTGGCTCAAAGAATCGCCCTCGCAAGCCTTGCAGCAGTCGCTCAAGGATTTGGACAGGGCGTACCAAAACTTCTTTGCCCAACACGCCGCCTTTCCAAAGTTCAAGAAAAAAGGGCAGCAAGAAAGTTTTCGTTTTCCGCAAGGCTTCAAGATTGACCAGCCCAACAGCCGAATTTTCCTGCCCAAGCTGGGCTGGATGCGCTACCGCAACAGCCGGGACATTCTGGGCGTTGCCAAAAACATCACCCTCAGCCAATCAGGCGGCAAGTGGTTTGCCAGCATACAAACAGAGCGCGAAGTCGAACAACCTGTCCCAACAGCCACCAGCGCCATCGGCATTGATGTTGGAATTGCCCGCTTTGCCACGATGAGCGACGGCAATTTCATTGAGCCGCTAAACAGCTTCAAAAAGCATGAAAATCGCTTGGCGAAGTACCAGCGGCGCATGAGCCGCAAAGTCAAGTTCAGCAAAAACTGGCACAAAGCCAAGAGAAAAGTTCAAAAAGTCCACGTAACCATAGCCAACACCCGCAAAGACTTTCTGCACAAAAAGACAGCTGAAATCAGCAAAAACTTTCGCGTGGTGGCTGTCGAAGACTTGCAGATCAAAAACATGAGCAAGTCCGCAGCGGGCACGGCAGACAAACCGGGGAAGAATGTGGCCGCCAAATCCGGGCTGAACAAGGCGATTCAGGATCAGGGCTGGTTTGAATTCCGCCGCCAGTTGGAATACAAGCTGAACTGGAACGGCGGGATATTGATCGCCGTGCCGCCTCAGTACACCAGTCAAACCTGCCCCTGCTGCGGCCATATCGCCAAAGAAAATCGCCAGACGCAAGCAAAGTTTGAATGCGTCGCGTGTGACTACGCGAACAACGCCGATGTCGTCGGCGCAATGAATATTTTGGCGCGGGGATACCGCGTTGCCGCCTGTGGAGAGGACGGCTCTGGCTCGGTTCGCAAGAATCGAACGAAACCAGTCTCAATGAAGCAGGAACCCGCCGAAGCGACTTCAGTCAGTGCAATGCTGGTCGAAGCGCCGTAGGAATCCCCTCCCTAAAGGAAGGGGAGGATGTCACATCCCGTATTTTGTTTTGGCGTCACTCAGGCAGTTGTCCTTCGGCACGCCAGCCAAACTGTCGCAGCGTTCCTTGGCCGCCTTGTAGTCAGCTTCGCGCGTCTGGGTGTTGGCGTCCTGCCTGACCTCGTTCATTTTTTCAGCTTTATCTTTCGTGGTGTCAGACGAGGCTTTGACAACTTTGGCGTCTTCCTTGGCCTTCACATAGGCGGCTTTGGCATCTTTGACGCACACATCCTTGGGATTTCCCGCCAGATCATCACACTTTTCCTTGGCGGTGTCGTAGGCTGCATCGGCCTTGGCCATCGCCACTTTCTGGGTGTTTTTGGCGCTGGGCTTGTACTGGGCTTCGAGTTCGGCCTTGGCGATTCTTTCGCTGCCCTTGGCTTCGGACACACAGATGTCCTTGGCGTTGGCTTGAAAGGCCAAACACTTGTCACGGTTGACCTTGTAATCAGCACTGATCTGATCTTTCTGCATCTTGTATTCAGCTTTGGTCAACGCCATGACGTTGCCGACAAATGCACAAGAAATGGCAGCACTCAGCACGAGAAATCTGGTTTTCATCACAAATCCTTGGGTTATTTTTGAATAAGGGAAAGAGTCAAAATGCGGCCAGTAAAGTGGACCCCATATTCCAGACACCAGTTTAAGCAAGACACTGTGGAAGAAATGGGGCCAATCATGAGTGAAACGAAAAAGCGCAAAGTCCACCCGCCGGAGTTCAAGGCGAAGGTGGGACTGGA
>Ga0302212_1000249_pt1 | contig 24522 bp, 20 predicted proteins | sample II_Fen_N1_1_FD_200235 | JGI IMG/M metagenome (GOLD analysis project Ga0302212, IMG submission 200235) | Peat permafrost microbial communities from Stordalen Mire near Abisko, Sweden - II_Fen_N1_2 | ecosystem: Environmental > Terrestrial > Soil > Wetlands > Permafrost | place: Sweden: Abisko...
GTCGTTAAATTCCTTGTCTCAAAATTGTATGCTACCGCATTTCACTTTCCTATCTCCTAAAAAAAACGTATCTTTGCGCTCAATAATTGGCGAATAGCCGACTATTTTTTCAGTTATGTTAAAACAGCAATTACAACAAAAGTTACAACAAAAACTCTCACCTGCGCAGATTCAGGTTATCAAAATGCTCGAAGTGCCGACTTTGGAGTTGGAAGAGCGCATACGTCAAGAACTGGAGGAGAATCCGGCGTTGGAGGAAGGAGCCGAATCGGAAAAAGAAACCGAGGAAATGGATGATTTGAGTATAGATGACGGCGGTAACAATGATGATTTTGATCCGGTTGAATACATGGCCGACGACGATATTCCCGATTACAAGTTGAAAGCCAACAATGCATCGAAGGACGACAAATACGAGGATATTCCGTTTTCGGTAGGCCTGACTTTTCATGAATTTCTGGAAGATCAGGTGGGCTTGCTGCATTTATCGGAGCACGAGCGACTGCTCACCGAATATGTGATTGGAAACATTGATGAAGAAGGTTACTTGCGACGTACGCCCGAAGCCATGGTGGACGATATTGTTTTTCAAGCCGGAGTGCAAACCACCGACGACGAAATGTATCGCATCATCAAGCTCGTTCGCCAGCTCGATCCGGCCGGAGTAGGCGCATCGAACCTGCAGGAATGCCTGTTGTTGCAATTGGAACGAAAAGAAACTTCCAAGCCCGTAAAGCTGGCTATCGAGGTTATCAAGGATTATTTTGAAGAATTCTCGAAAAAACATTTTGATAAAATTCAGCGCGGACTCAATATGGACGATGTGTTGCTGAAAAAGGTGATGAACGAGATTATTCACCTCAATCCGAAGCCTGGAAACTCATGGGATGGAAATATTCTGGAAAAATCGATGGCAACCATTGTCCCCGATTTTATTCTGGAAAACGATGAAGGTCAGCTTTCAGTTTCGTTGAATAACAGCAATGTCCCTGAACTGAGGGTGAGCAGCACTTACAACGAAATGTTTCAGGATTATGCCGGACATAAGCAGAATCAAAGCAAAGAGATGAAGGATGCGGTGATGTTTGTGAAACAAAAGATAGACTCGGCGCGTTGGTTTATTGACGCCATCAAGCAACGGCAACAAACACTGCTTACAACGATGATTGCTATTGTGAATTTTCAGCGCGAGTTCTTTATCGAAGGCGATGACACGTTTATGAAACCAATGATTCTGAAAGACATTGCCGATATTACGGGGTACGATATATCGACCATTTCGCGCGTAAGCAACAGCAAATATATTCAAACCGAGTTTGGTATTTTCCCAGTGAAATATTTTTTCTCCGAATCCATGACCAACGACTCCGGCGAAGAAGTTTCCACCCGCGAAATCAAGAAAATTCTTCAGGATTGCATTGATAACGAGGATAAACACAAACCGCTGAACGACGATGCACTGGCGGATGTATTGAAAACAAAGGGCTATATCATTGCCCGCCGCACCGTGGCTAAATACCGCGAGCAACTGAATATCCCGGTGGCGCGAATGAGGAAGGAAATTTAAAAAATAGTCGGCAGTAAGCAGTATTTAGTTGGTAGTGCCGATCGACAAAAAGAATTGAAAATGAAAACTTTTTACAAAATAATCTCGCTGGTATTTCAGCCGCTGTTGATACCAACATTTGCCATGATTCTGCTTATGAACATGGACGTTTTTTCAACGATGTCTTCGCTTTGGCGGTGGGTGGCTATTATCGGCACGTTGCTTTTCACAGGCATTTTACCGGCTGTGCCCATCCTTTTTATGATGAAACGCGGCGAGGTAAACGATTTGTTTATTTCCAAAAAAGAAGAGCGCACCATGCCATACCTGTTCTCGTTTATGGCCTACGTTTTCTGGGCGTTATTCATGTGGCGGACGTTGTTGTTCCCTACGTTTATTGTAGCCATGGGAATGGGATCGGCCGTATCCATTTTCATCATTGTGCTGATTAATCTGAAATGGAAAATCAGTGCCCACATGGCCGGAGTGGGTGGTTTGTGTGGTTCTGTTTTTGGAGTTTGCTACCGCATGGCTTTAAATCCGATGTGGCTGTTTGTCATTATTCTGGTCATCTCGGCATTGGTAGCTTTGTCTAGACTCGAACTGAAAGCGCACAATCCTGCACAAGTTTTAGCTGGTTTTGGAGTCGGCTTTGTAGCGGTATTTACACCTTGTTTTTTCTTTTAAAAAAAGCAACTTTAGCAAAGTTTTAAACTTCGCTAAAGTTAGACTCTTTCGATAAAACTAAATAATTACATAAACTATCTCTAAATCCCTCGTTGGGGGTTGGGGACTAAAAATCTATTAAATGATAACGATAGACCAACTAAAAAATGTGTTGGAGCGCGAGTCCGCGTTGAGGAGGTATCTTTGACGTCGATACGAAATTAATCCAAATTGAAGAAGAAGAATTGCGCACGCAGGTTCCGGGTTTTTGGGACGATTCCAAGACTGCCGAAGTTCAAATGCGCAAAGTAAAAGAGTTGAAAAACTGGGTTTTGGGCTACAACGAAGTAAAAGCTGCAGCCGACGAATTGCAATTGACTTACGATTTCTATCGCGAGGAAATTACCACCGAGGAAGAAGTGGACGAAGCTTATCGTCTGGTATTGGAACTAGTGGAAAACCTCGAAATGAAAAACATGCTTTCGCACGAGGAAGATCAGCTGGGTGCCGTGATAAAAATTGTTGCGGGTGCCGGTGGTACCGAGGCACAGGACTGGGCATCGATGCTTTTCCGAATGTATCAACGCTGGTGCGAACGTCAGAATTACAAGTGCGAAATCACCAATCTTCAGGATGGCGACGAAGCCGGAATTAAGACGGTGACTATGCAGATTGAAGGCGAAATGGCTTACGGTTACCTGAAAAGCGAGAACGGAGTTCACCGGTTGGTGCGCGTTTCGCCGTTCAATGCTCAGGGTAAGCGTATGACTTCCTTCACCTCGGTGTATGTGGTTCCGCTGGTGGACGATACCATTGAGATTGAAGTGAATCCGGGTATGCTTACCTGGGATACTTTCCGTTCGTCGGGTGCCGGCGGTCAAAATGTAAACAAGGTGGAAACCGGGGTACGTTTGCACTATAAGTTTGTGAATCCGGTGACAAACCAGATGGACGAAATTGTGATTGAAAATACCGAAAGTCGTTCGCAGTTTGGCAATAAAGACAATGCCATCCGTTTGCTGAAATCGCAACTTTACGAACTGGAACTTGAAAAGCGACGCGCAGCAACTGCTGTAGTTGAAGCCGGCAAAAAGAAGATTGAGTGGGGTTCGCAAATCCGCAGTTATGTGTTTGACGACCGTCGCGTGAAGGATCACCGAACCAATTATCAGACCTCTAACGTAAACGGGGTGATGGATGGTGACATTGATGCATTTATCAAGGCTTACCTCATGGAATTTCCGGATTAAAAATCCCAATAAACATGAATATCAAGGACGTATTTCCGACTAAATGTGGTCAGGAAATACGTCCTTGTTTTATTATCAAAAAAATGCTTTATAACATGCTTAAATCAAAGAAATAACGGCTATTTTTGTGTTACTTTGCAAGCTACATTGACGTAATTTCAAACAATTATAAAACAAAACTATAATGACTGTTCAAGAATTAAAATCAGCTTTTGAATCAGCTTACGGTAAAACGGCCGAAGCTGTTTATTTTTCACCGGGACGTGTAAATCTTATTGGCGAACACACCGACTATAACGGTGGTTCGGTTTTCCCTTGCGCATTGAGTTTTGGAACCTATCTTTTGTTGGCTAAAAACGACAAAAAGGCGATGAACTTCAAATCATTAAATCAACCTGAAATCATTTCGCTCGGGTTCGACCAATTGACTACTCCGCTCAACAAATCGTGGGTGAATTATCCGCTGGGCGTTATTGCTCAATTCGTGAAACGCGGTGTTGCCATCACGCAGGGTTATGATATTTTAATCTGGGGCAATGTGCCTAACGGCGCCGGACTTTCTTCGTCGGCTGCCTTGGAAGTGGTTACTGCCTTTGCATTCAACGACCAATTGGGAACCGGATTTGACCGCACGGTGTTGGCTCAGATCGGTCAGAAGTCGGAACATGAATTTGCATTGGTAAATTGTGGTATTATGGATCAGTTTGCTTCGGCTAACGGTGCGAAAGACCATGCCATTCACCTGAACTGCGATACCCTGGAATTTGAATTGGTTCCCGTGAAACTGGAAGGCGTAAAAATCCTGATATCCAATACGCACAGTCCGCATAAACTGGATTCGGGCGCTTACAACCAGCGCGTTGCGGAATGTAAACTGGCTGTAGAACAACTGAACAAAGTACGCCCGTTGAAATACCTGGCTGAATTGACCGAAGCCGAATTTAAATCTATTGAATCGGCTATTACCGATCCGGTAGCTCACAAACGCGCCCGCCACGTGGTAGGCGAAGTTCAGCGCACTTCTGACGCCGTAAAAGCATTGAAAGCCGGTGATTTGACCTTGTTTGGTCAACTGATGAATGCTTCGCACGTGTCGTTGCGCGACGATTACGAAGTAACCGGACCTGAACTGGACACAATGGCTGAAGAAGCTTGGAAAATTGATGGCGTTATCGGTTCACGCATGACCGGAGGCGGTTTTGGCGGATGTACCGTATCGTTGGTAAAAGACGAAGCTATCGACATCTTTATCAAAGAAGTCGGTGCTGCTTACGAAGCTAAAATTGGTATCAAACCCGAGTTCTATATTGCGGAAATTGGCGACGGAGCTTGTAAAATAGATTAATAGTTAATCGGTTCATTAAGTTGACTGGTTAAAGTGGTGGTGGGTCTCTACAACTAATTAACCAATCTACGAATCAACTAATCAACAAAATATGAAAACAGTAAAAGAATTAGAAATTGAATTGAACGGTAAACCGGTATCGCTTTACACATTGTTCAATAAGAATGGTATGTCAGTTGATATTACCAACTATGGTGCTAAAATTATTCGCTTGATGGTTCCGGATAAAAATGGAAAATTCGACGATGTGGTGATGGCTTTCGACACATTGGAAGAAGTTATTGAAAAAGAAATTTACTTCGGAGCAGTTTGCGGACGCTTTGCCAACCGTATCAAGGATGGTAAATTCACCCTCGACGGTGTGGATTATCAACTGCCGGTTAACAACGGAACAAACTCATTGCACGGAGGAATCCACGGCTATAACGAAAAAGCATGGACCGTAAAATCCGTTTCGCAACAAGAATTGGTATTGGAACTTTTCTCGCCCGACGGTGAAGAAGGTTATCCGGGCAATCTGACGGTTACCTGTACCTACATTTTGAGCGACGACAACGAAATAAAAATGCATTACGAAGCTACAACCGACAAGGCTACCATCATTGGGTTGACGAATCACTCGTACTTCAACCTGAAAGGTGCCGGAAACGGAACCATCCGCGATCATCAATTGCAAATCAATGCCGACTTCTATACAGTATTGGACGATTCGTTTGCCTTGTCGGGAGGAATCAGTCCGGTGGAAGGCACTCCATTCGATTTCCGCAAACCAACCGTGATTGACGAACGTGTGGACGATGAAGTATTCGTTCCGGGTTGGGGTATTGACAACAACTGGTGTATCATTAAAGATCAGGCCGGCGATTTAGCTTGGGCAGGAACTGTTTACGAACCTACCAGCGGTCGCAAGATGGAAACCTTCACCACACAACCGGGATTGCAGGTTTACTCAGGCAACTGGATGGATAAAATTGTAGGAAAAGAAGGAAAAATCTACGACCGTCAGGATGCTATTTGCCTCGAAACACAAGGTTTCCCTAACTCACCGAACATTGCCCATTTCCCAAGTCCTGTACTTCGTCCCGGCGAAAAATACGACGAATGGTGTGTGTATAAATTCTCGGTGGAATAATATAAAAGTCGGAGTACTACTTTAAGTTGTGCTCCAGCTAATAGCACAAGCCAATATTAAAAAACCCATGCAACATTGAAGTCGCATGGGTTTTCGTTTTATATATAGTATCCACAGGGTTGCGCCTGCGGGAAGATAGTTTGCATTTCCTTTTGGAGTGGAACACCCAAAAGAGTTATTGGAACTCTCAAAGGTGCTTACGCACTCTTTGAGGTTCGTTATTTTACATCATTCCGCCCATTCCACCGCCCATAGGCATTTGTGGAGCCGGATTTTCTTCTTTCTTTTCGGTGATGACGCATTCGGTAGTCAGGAACATACCTGCAATGGATGCTGCATTTTCCAAAGCCACACGAGTAACTTTAGCTGGATCAACCACACCGGCTGCATAGAAGTTTTCGTAAGCATCAATGCGGGCGTTGTAACCGAAATCATCTTTCCCTTCGCGAACTTTCTGAACAATCACAGCACCTTCTTTTCCGGCATTAGCCACAATCTGGCGAAGCGGTTCTTCAATGGCACGTTTGATAATTTCAATACCGGTTTGTTCGTCATCGTTGTCTGCTTTAATATTGCTCAACGAATCGATGGCACGGATATAAGCCACACCACCACCGGGAACGATACCTTCTTCGATAGCGGCACGGGTTGCGCTCAAAGCGTCATCCACACGGTCTTTCTTTTCTTTCATTTCCACTTCCGAAGCAGCACCCACATAAAGCACCGCAACACCTCCGGCCAATTTAGCCAAACGTTCCTGTAATTTTTCGCGATCGTAATCGGAAGTTGTAGAAGCAATCTGCGATTTGATTTGAGTGACGCGGGTTGCAATCGAATCTTTTGCGCCCGAACCATTCACAATCACTGTATTGTCTTTGTTTACAGTTACTTTTTCGGCAGATCCTAACATTTCAAGCGTTGCTTGTTCCAGTTTAATTCCTTTTTCTTCCGAAATAACTACGCCACCTGTCAGGATAGCAATGTCTTCCAACATTTCTTTACGACGGTCGCCAAAGCCCGGAGCTTTAACAGCACAAATTTTCAAGTTGGCACGCAAGCGGTTAACCACCAAAGTAGTTAATGCTTCGCTATCAACATCTTCGGCAATAATCAACAATGGACGACCTGATTGAACGGCTGGTTCCAAAACAGGAAGCAATTCTTTGAGGTTTGATATTTTTTTATCGTGGATAAGGATATATGGTTTTTCCATTTCCACTTCCATCTTCTCTGTATTAGTAACAAAATAAGCCGAGATATAACCACGGTCGAACTGCATACCTTCCACTACTTCAATGGTTGTGTCGGTTCCTTTGGCTTCTTCGATGGTGATAACACCGTCTTTCGACACTTTACGCATCGCGTCGGCAATCAATTTACCGATAACAGCGTCGTTATTAGCCGAAATTGAAGCTACTTGTTCAATCTTGTCGTAATCATCTCCCACTGTTTTAGCCTGAGCAGCAATACTTTTTACCACTTCAGCCACGGCTTTGTCAATACCGCGTTTCAAATCCATAGGATTGGCACCGGCAGCCACATTTTTCATACCTACTCCAACGATTGATTGTGCCAATACGGTAGCAGTTGTTGTTCCATCACCGGCATCGTCACTGGTTTTGGAAGCCACTTCTTTTACAAGCTGAGCTCCCAGATTCTGGAATGCATCTTCAATTTCAATTTCTTTTGCCACGGTTACACCATCTTTGGTAATGTGTGGTGCACCAAATTTTTTCTCGATAATTACATTGCGACCCTTTGGTCCAAGTGTTACCTTAACTGCATTTGCCAACACATCAACTCCCTTTTTGAGCTGATCGCGAGCTTCAATATTGAATAAAATTTCTTTAGACATATCTCTCTTAATTTACGATTTTAAAATTACGATTTACGATTGTATTTTTGCAATAATCATTGGCTTACTGCTTGCCACTTACTGTTTAAATAATCGCCAAAATATCCGATTGACGCATAATCAGGAGTTTTTCACCCTCCCACTCTAATTCTGTTCCGGCATATTTGCCATACAATACGGTGTTGCCAACAGCTACAACCATTTCTTCATCTTTTGTTCCGTTACCAACGGCCAGTACTTCACCTTTCAACGGTTTTTCTTTTGCTGAATCGGGAATAATGATTCCACTAATTGTTTTTTCTTCTGCCGGTGCCGGTTTTACCAACACGCGGTCGGCTAATGGTTTAATTGTCATATTGTTTAAAATTTTAAATTGATTTGAATATGTATTTTATAGTTTGTTATTTGCATTTCCAACTGCTCATGTAGTGTAAATTGTCCGGGATTTTGATTTTATCCGGATTATAGTTTTCCCAACTGCCTTTCAAACCGTTTTTATTGGCAACAAGTTCAAAATGGCTCATGGCAATTCCTAAATCGATATCGTGCATTCCCTTCGCTTCATAAGCCGGATTGGTAATTTTTTTAAAGAAATGAAACTCGTTGTGAACCGAATTGTAGAAAATTCGCCACGGCTGTGTATTGCCCGATGAAGGTGCCAACCGTGTCATTTCCAACACTTCTACATACGATTTTATTTGGTCAGGTTTCAGGGGTGTTCCCAATTCGTAGTCGAAAAACAATGTTTCCCAAGGTTTGCGCTTATCGGCGTTCACCGTTTTACGAATCAGTTTTTCTTTCATTGGAATCTTGTCGTGTGCATATCCAATTACCAGAATAGCAGGTATCACCAAGCCATTTTCAACCTGTATGTCGCTGAAATAATCGCGGTCGAACATCCCAACCCAGCAAGTCCCCATGTTTAGTTCGGTGGCTTTGAGCACAATTTGCTCCAACATGTAACCGTAGTTTACACGCGCCAAAGCTGTAGCTCCGGTTGCCCCGAAAATATAGCTTTTGTTGTTCCGAATCAAACCATAGGGAAGTTTCATTGGTACTTCCGACTCACTTTTTTCTATTAAAACAAAATCCACCGATTCGCCCAGTAACCCGGTCTTATGAGCATTGATAAACTCCACGAGTTGTTCCTTGTCCGAAGGTTTGATGCTTTCGGTAGTGTACGTCCGGGTCGATTTACGTTGTTGAATCGTTTTTACAATGTCCATTTATTTTGAATGAAGAATTGGTGTAATATTATTTTGAGTTTCCGTGAGACACCTTTGCGAAATTTGTGCCAAAGCAAATTCGGGCATATTTTGACAGCTACAACGGCTGAAGACATAAATAGTTGTGACAACTTGTCACAACTTTGCCCGCGATATTTTACAAATAAAAAGCAGTTTGTACCAGTCGTAAAGCCTGAGCGATGGCGACTTGCGGGAAAGCAACCATCGAAGCATGTATTTAGTCAAGTCAAATTTCAATTCCAACACACGGGTTAAACCTGCTTTGTAGATTCGGAGATACGTGTTAAGTAAGGTTGATTCGTCTGTCAGGAACGGATAACGACCGGATTGGTACAACAAAAACAGGTTTCGGGTGGCTTCTTCTGTTTTCCGAAGAAAAGTTTGGTTGTCGTCCAGTCCGCTGTGGATAAGCGGATTGTCAATTTGAATAATCCGGTAACCGAGAATACGCAATTGATGTCCGAAAATCATATCCTCGTGACCATATCCACGAATGGTTTCATCGAAACGAACTTGATTGAAAATAGATTTGGAAATCAGAAAATTGAATGTGGAGAAATTGTTTTTATCCCGTTCAAAAGCTTTCCGCGCTTCTCTGACCCGACCGTATTTCAATCGCAAACTGAAAGCCGCCTCCTTTTCAACCCTTGATTCGTATGCCGTTCCGCCAATCACAATGCATTCTTCCTTGCAAAAAGAGACATATTTCTCCACAAAATGTTCTGAGCAAACCTCTGCATCGCAATCCAGGAATAACAAATGCCCGTATTTCGCTTCGTCAGCCAGTTTGTTCCGAACCGCCGATCGACCAACATTCTTATCGAGCAGAATATACCGACAAAATTCCAAATCGGCCACTGTTTTATTATCTTCGAGGCACAAAGTCGAGCCATCTTCCATAACAATAATTTCAAAATCAACATACGTTTCCAATGCCTGTCGGTGCAAATCTGCTACCAGCCGGGTAATGTCGTGATTATATGTTGGAATTAAAATTGAAATCATATTTTCTGTTTACCGCTTACCGCTTACTGCTTACTGCTTGCTGCTTACTGCTTGCTGTTTACCGTTTATTGCTTACCGATAACTGAAATAAGCACTTCCTCTTCCTTCTCCCAACACAATTCTTCTTTGGCCTTGGCTGTATTTTGCTTCACAATATTATATCGATTTTCGTCGGCAAAAATAGATTTTACCACTTCGGCAATATGAATCGGGTCGTGATTTTGAATATAATAGCCAATATCGTATTTGTCAATTAACTGCCTTAACTCAACAAGCCCCGATGACAGTGTGGGGATGCCGGAATGAATATAATCAAACAGTTTATTGGGCAACGAATAATGGTAATTCAGGTTGGTGTCCTTGTCGATAGCCAATCCCAAATCGCTATTCATCGTGTATTGACGCAATTCGGCAAAAGGCATTTTCGGCTTAAAAATAACCTTACTATCAAGCTCATGAGTAGCAACCATTTTTTTCAAAGTCGGAATTACATCACCACTCCCCACGATAAGCAACACCACATTTTCCAAATGCTGCATGGCCATTACCGCTTCCTCAGCTCCACGCTGCACATTGATTCCGGTTCCCTGCAAAATCAGAATTCGTTTATTTTCGGGCAATTCCAGTTCCCGTCTCGATTTCAATCTGTCGGGAGTAAATGTAGGTGGAATATTCCTACTTACATGAACTGTTTTATTGAATTGTTCGCTGTACAGACGGGCAATGGAATCGTTAACCGTCAATATATCGGTCAGTTTGGGGAAAAAATAATTTTCCAACCGTTTCCAAACAGCTTGTGTCGCCGGTCGGTTTACCAGTTCGGGCGTTTCGGTGAAATACTCGTGCGTATCGTAAATCAACCTTTTGCCCCGAAGCCGTGCGGCCAGAAAGGCGGCAGGAAGGGTATCCAGATCATTGGCAAAAATCAAATCCACCCGGGCAGTCATCAAATAAAGAAACAAGCGGATGTTGAATTCTGCGTAGAATTGAGGCCCGCGACGAAACCAGAGTTTACGCCGAAGGGTGAAATAAGAACGTTCGAGCGGTAAGCTCTCGGGCAAAAGTCGTCCCGTTTCAATCACCCAATAACCACATTTTTGGAGGGTCATGCAGGTTTTATGCACCCGCTGATCGGTTGTCAGATCATTTGTTACACATACTATTGCTGTCTTTTTCATCTTTATTATCTAATAATGGTAAACGGCAAACAGTAAATTATTTTGTTTTCAGATAGGCTATGATGTCGTGATACAATTTCCGGTGGTATGATTGCGCCGTTTCTTCCACCGAAGTGTTATGCCACAGCAGCACCAGTTCACCGTTCCAGCTTTCCACCATATTTATCAACCGAATACAGTATTCGTAAGCATCATGCGCACTCAGGTTCATGTATCTTTTGTCGCTCAGGGTTCCATCCATCATGGTCAGCGGATGTAACGTAAGCGAAGTGAGTTGCTGTGTATTTGGGTTTATCCATTTCACCGGGCGGCAGGTACCAAGCCTGAAACCTGCCATGTCGGCATAACCCAGCGTAAAATCATCCGTAATCCCAACATCGATTAATGCCAGCATGTCCTTCGGTTCGCGCGAATCAAGGTAATGGTGGCGATTATAACTCGTTGGTTTCTTAGCCACCCGTTCCAGGTTTCTCTTTTCCACCGGAATTAAATCGGGATGAATACCGGCCTCGTAGCTCGAGTGCAACCCGAAAGTAATATTCGTTCTTTTACACAACGTTATAAGCGATTGAAAATCCTGTATATGATGCCAGATAAAAGGTCTGTCTTCTTTGCGTCGGCCACCTCCAACTTTAATAAAAACTATCGGTTCGCAACGGTCTGCACTCAAGATCTGTCTCAACGAATTGTCCAATTTAAAAAGCCATGGCAAGGTGTACCACGGATCGTTTTTCAAACCACCAAAATAAGTTTTTATTGCTTTGTTTCCTTCTTTCGGGCGCTGAATGCCACGCAGCAATCCACCTATAAAACCCCGGAGATTGCGATAGTGCGAAAGTTGATCGACATCATGTGTCAGATAGACTTTCCTGATTTGCCGGGGTAGCTCAGGTACATCTACTCCACATTCGCGAAGTTGGCTTCTCAGCAGTTTTCCATATTCATCAACCAACGGTGAATCAATAAAACCGGCTCGATATGGCAGCGATTCCTTACCCGGGAAACGACCGTGCACATCGCGCTTGTCGGGTTCAATCATTTCTTCGTACCGGCTAATCAAGAAATAGGTGCTTGCCACCAGGTCGGCATGCAATACACGTGTATCACCCACTTGCTCTACCACCGGGTTACCAAAAAGTATTGGTGCTTCTTCCCATATTTGCAACGGCAGTCGAGGCTGAGATTCAGCAGTTCCGTAAACTTCGGGTATAAAAAACGGCGAAGGAATAATAACCAGTTTATATTTATTAAACTCTTCTCTGTCGGCAGTATATCCTACGTTGGAAATCATTTCAGGATCAACCGTTTCGCCTAATAAAAAGTGTAAAATATACTCAATAACTTCGTTCATTTGGATGAATAAAAAGGAATAATGTAGAGATAAAAAAGATTTATTTCAATCTTTTCTTTTGCTCATGGATAAACGTTAGTAAAACGGCAATCGAAAGCCCGATTAAAATATCTTTGTTCGATAATAACCCAAAATAAATATCTTCAGATGTCACACGGTGTGTAAATATTTTAAGAATAAGACACACAGACATGAAAATAGCAAATACAGACAGTCCATAAATAACAGATTTCAGCCGGGGATGTATCTTCATAAAAGTCAAAATTAACAATAAATAATCTCAAAACGAGCTAACAAAAGTACTCAATAAATTCCAATGAACCTGAAAATTGAATAATAAAATGATTTAAAGAGAATCTTTATGCAGTATGAATTTGGCTCGTTTCTCAAAACTTCCTTGCGGACAATAAAAAAACTCCACCTGTAGAAAATACAGGAGGAGTTTCATTGTGCAAAATTATATCACTAAAAATAATAGTATCGTTTTCTATTCACTTTATTCGCAAAATTCGATTTCAATTAGTCTTAATTCGTGGTTATAATTCGTGGCTCACAAACCAAACGTATCGGCCACAGCTTTACAAACCACTTTTCCATCTACAATATTCAATCCCCTTTGCAAATCGTCGAACTTAGCACACGCCTGCTCCCAACCCATATCGGCAAGCGTTACGGCATATGGCAACGTAGCATTGGTCAATGCCAATGTGGAAGTAAAAGGTACAGCACCGGGGATATTAGCCACGCAGTAATGCAGAATGCCATCCACTTCGTAAACCGGATCGGCATGCGTAGTGGGATGCGAGGTTTCAAAACATCCGCCCTGGTCGATAGCAACATCCACCAGCACCGAGCCTGGCTGCATCAGTTTCAACATATCGCGGGTAATGAGGTGTGGGGCTTTGGCACCCGGTATCAACACGGCCCCGATAACCAAATCGGTATGTGGCAGCAAATCTTCGATATTGTGTGTGGATGACATCAACGTGTCCACATTGGCCGGCATAATTTCACTCAGGTAGCGCAACCGGGGCAATGAAATGTCGGCAATGGTTACATGTGCTCCCAGTCCGGCAGCCATCAATGCAGCCTGCGTACCCACTACGCCACCACCAAGCACCAACACATTGGCCGGTTTCACTCCCGGCACACCGCCCAGCAAAATTCCTTTTCCACCTTTGGGTTTTTCCAAGTATTTCGCACCTTCCTGAATGGACATACGTCCCGCCACTTCCGACATGGGGATTAAGAGCGGTAATGTGCGGTCGGCTTTTTCAACCGTTTCGTAAGCCAGACAAACCGCATCACTTTCCATCATGGCTAATGTCAGTTCTTTTTCCGAAGCAAAATGGAAATAGGTAAACAGCAACTGATTGGGACGAATCAGCTTGTATTCGCTTTTAATCGGCTCCTTCACCTTCATAATCATTTCAGCTACGGCAAATATCTCGGTAGCTGTATTTAATATTTGTGCTCCGGCTTTCACGTATTGCTCATCGGCAAAACCGCTGTTTTCTCCAGCGTGGGTTTCAACAAATACTTCGTGTCCGTGTTGAATCAACGTTTTAGCACCACCGGGGGTAAGCGCTACCCGGCTTTCGTTGTTTTTAATCTCTTTTGGAATTCCTATTTTCATATGTTTATACATTTAAAATAATCAACTGTTTTCATTCAATAATGCGGTAAAATTACAAGATTAATTCTAAATTGAAACATGTTTCTACAAAAAATTGATTTTAATGCATAAAATAATTATAAACACTTATATATTAGCCATTAATTGCCATATTAAAACAGCAGAAAAGAATTTTTTATTGTAAATAATTCAAACACAGAAGCACAAAATAGCATTCGTTTTGTGCTTTTTAATGAATACTGCTTACGAATTGAAAGTCAAAGAAAAGCAAACATTTTAATTTGCTTTTAATAGGTAATTTCTGTTATTTAAATGTCAAACAAATATTTCATCATTATTAATACAACCCGTAGTGTATTTATAAAATAGTAATAAAAAAGTTGTTCATTTCGGAATAAATCCGTATATCTATCTGACTACCAATCATATAAATAAAATGAACAACTTTCTAACAAAGTACGAGAAAATTCTCGAGATATTAAAGCAATTTGAGACAAGAAGTAACTTTTTGAACCAAATACGTTGTCCACGTTTAAGCTATATTGAATTAATCGGAGAATGGTGGGTGGTTTGCTCACCATTCTTTATTTTTATATGCTTCGAATGATCAAAATGAATTGCTCATACGTAAAAACTTTGTGACCTAAATCGCATCATATCCTCCCTTAAAAAGAACACCTACGTTTAATCGGATTAAACGTAGGTGTTTATAAAAGAATAATCAAAAATTCAAATTAATAGCCAGGATTTTGATAAGCAGCTTTTTCAGCAGCAGTCATGTCCATAGCATCAATCTGATTTTGAGGAATTGGATCCAAATAGTTTGCTGGCAAAATGGTTCTTGTTACTGTTTTAATTGTACGATCCCCAATCGCAGTTCCACAAATTCGATATGTACCAGCAACATTTGCCCATGTTTGTGTACGTCTCAAATCAAAAATTCGGTGACCTTCGCCATAATATTCACGTGAACGTTCTGCAAGAATATAATTAATGTCTATAATAGCTGGAGTAGCTGCAACCATAGCTGCACTGTTGTCTGCAATTACAACAGCATTTTGAGCATTGCTATATTTCCATTTTCCGGCACGCGCCCGTATCACATTAATTAATCCTCTTGCAGTTCCGTCGTTTGCATAGGTACCTGTTACGGCTGAGGTAGTTGCACCTTTAACTGCTGCTTCAGCAGCAATAAAGAATAGTTCAGAGAACTTATCAATTGGGAAAGGACGTGTACTTCCGGCGTTAGGGTTTCCAATTCCAACATTGTCAGTACGATAAGGTCCTAGCTTCCAAAGACCAGGATACATAAGTCTGCTTATAGCACTTGGTCCTACCACATAATCGGCTCTTCCAGGCATTGTTCCAGCACCCACAGCACTAATACCGGCTGTTAAAGGAGCTGGATATACAATGGCTGGATCATCTGTGCTTAAGAAAGTGAGTACTGGAGCACCAGGAACAATTGACATTCCATTGGCATTAACTAAGGATGTACTATTATTTCCACCCATCGGCCAGTTGGCATGGTAAACAGTTGTAAAGGTTCCATCGTAACGTGAGTCATTTGATTTATCAGCAAAAGTGCTTGTAAATACATCAATAGGAGGTGCCATACGTACCCAAGGACGTCCTAAATCTTGTGTTGATACACGTACTACAGAACTAACTCCCGAACTTCTAATGTTCGGATAATTCCAAGTTAACATCCACCCAGCAAAGTTATCGGGTGCACCACCGCTACCGTTAGTAAGACTACCACCATTATATTGTTGACTGGCTTGTGTATGATCGGCATAGAGCATCATTTCCTTATTGCGATCGTTAGTTCCTACATTCACATCATAGTAAGTTGCTTGCAAACCATAAGTTCCGGGGTTAGCTATAGCAGAAGTAGCAAGATTATATGCCTGTTGAAAATACCAAACAGCATCTTTACCATTAGGATCTGTTCTGTTAGAAAGTGGATAAGTAGGAATGCTGTTAGGATTTTGAAGCCACCAAGCGTAAGTAAGATATGCTTTTGCCAAAATTAATTGGGCAACTTGTTTGGTTACTGTTCCTGTAAGACGTTGTGTCACAGGCAAATTATTAATTGATGTCAACAAATCAGGGAAAATACATTTAGTATAAACTTCAGGAACTGTATTGCGAACTGATGTTCTAACCGGATTAATATTAAATTTAAGTATTCCAGAACCTAAGTCTAAAGGCACTCCACCATACTTTTGTACCAACAAAAAGTAGTCAAAAGCACGCATAAAATTAGCTTCTGCAATCAACGAATTTGGGATAGTATCAGATGTCCCTTTTTTGCTGGTATTAACTAATGAGGCGTTTTCAATAATACCATTAGCAGTATTAATGTTAGAATAGACAGTATTCCACAATATGGCTATAGGTGAAGTAGCAGCATTAAAAGTAGCAGCACCTGAATAATCCATTGAAGTAAAGTTTCCATCGGCACTCTGACCCCATGTTGCCTCGTCAGTACCTGTTTCACAGGCATTAAAATAATAAGCTTGTCCGTATAAATTACGAAGATTAGCATAAAGTGATGTTACGCCACCTGACACTCCTGCTTTAGTTTGGAAATATCCGGGTGTAAAAAAATTGCGAGGATTCTCTGTCAGAAGATCAGACGCGCAGCCCATCAGAATTACTGATGCTAGAGCTGTACCTATTAAAGTTTTTATATATTTACTTTTCATTGTTGCTATTTTTAAAATGTTATATTAATACCCATTAAGTAATTCTGAGTTGACGGCGTATTAGTAGCAATAATCAGAGTACGCGAGTTATATGAAGATACTGCCTGATTTTGATTACCATACGAGTTTGTTTCAGGATCCATACCCGATTGATTGTGGTATGCAGAGAACAGGACTAATGGGTTCTGAACAGTTGCGTAAAGACGCAATTTTTCAATTCCGGCAAATTTCAACCATTTTTGATTGAAGTTATAACCAAGGGTAACAGTACGTATCTTTAGATAAGAAGCATTGAAGTAGCTCAAGGTACTTGCATACATTGGATTGTCTCCACTTAACGGACCAGCTGGATTTGGATATTGAGCTGTTGTATTTGTTGGAGTCCAGTAATCAACTTTAACATTTCCGCGTCGTCCTGTCATCATATTAAGATAACTGGCAGATCCATAAAGAGCACTTACTAGAATACCTCCGCTTTGGAAACTACCTACAACACTCAAATCAAACCCTTTGTATGATACACGAGTATTGAATCCACCCTGAAAATCGGCATCAAGATTCATTATTTGCCTGTCATCAGGACCTATCGCCCTAGTTGGCGAACCATCAGCGTTATATGTACCGGTATATTGAATTTTAATCATACCTGGAACACCACCGGGTTGTAATGTCTGCATATATTTATAATCAGGATCTGTCGTATTCCAAAGTCCTACTTTCTTATAATCATAAATACTATTTATAGAGTGGCCTACGAACCATCCATTGCCAATGTCTTGTGTCTTTCCTGAAGAAAGACCTGTAATTTGGTTTACATTTCTATATACATTAGCTCCAACTTCCCAAGTCCAACCATTATAGTTATTCAATATCACACCATTAAGTGAGAATTCGATACCTTTGTTTTGTGTTGAACCTACATTGGCAGTATAGCTATTAACACCTGATGTAGGAGGCAAACCAACACTCTGCAAAAGATCTTTTGTATCGGTAATATAATACTCGATCGTACCTGATAAGCGATTTTTTAAGAGAGAAAAATCAGCACCAAAATTATAAGTAGAAGAGTATTCCCATCCCAGTTGTGGATTTGGAACTGTATTGACATTAAAACCTGTGGTATAAGTCGTTCCAAAATTATATGGAGCAGTGTTTAATGATCCAAGCGTAGAGTAAGTATTAACAGCCTGATTGGAGGTTTGACCATAACCGGCACGTATTTTTAATGCATCTAACCATGTTAAACTCTTCATAAACGACTCCTTATTGATGTTCCAACCCACAGATACTGCTGGGTAAGTATGCCATTGATGTCCTGGAGCTAATCTCGAAGATGCATCTGAACGACCTGTAACACTTATCATATAGCGGTCGTCAAAAGAATACATTACACGTCCCATCCATGATTCCAAACCCCAAACGGAATAACCCTGATAACTTGGGTTAAGCGTAATGTCAGCAGCATTTGACTGACCAAGATTATAGAATTGTAAATTGTCAGTAGGTATATTTATTGCTGATACATTTGAACTGTTATAAAAATTTTGTTCAGCTGAGTACATAGCCACAGCATTAATTCTGTGCTTACCAAAAGTTTTGTCGTAAGTCAATAAGTTTTCAATAGCCCAGTTTGTTGTATAAGAATTACTGACACCTGCAGATGAAGCTGCTGAAGGTGAAGAATTCATAACTCCTACACCTGTATAATTTCCGGCATTACTAAAGTTAAAGTTGGCACCTAAATTGGCACGGTACTTTAAGCCTTCTACACCAGGTATTTTAACTTCGGCGTATAAAGAGTTATAAGAACCAAATGCTTTTTTTTGATCTTTCCAGGTATCTCCCAAATTGTCAATCACGCCTCTTGTCAAAACAAATTGTTGATCCATAGGCATCTGTACAACTCTTTTAAGCGAACCATCAGCATTGTATGGATTAGCGATAGGCGACATACTTATAACGCCGTACATTCCCAAGCTGGCTCCATTAGTTACATTAAAGTTAGTATTAGAAGTAAATCCAATCCGAATGTAATTGCCTATTTCTTGATCAGCCGATCCACGGATAGCATAACGAGTATAATCTTGTCCTGGTATTACCGCTTGATTTGTATAAAAGTTTGCACCAAATTTATAGTTACCTTTTTCATTTCCACCTGATACACTTAAATCATGACTTTGTACAATAGAGTTTCTATAAAACAATGATTGCCAATTAGTGTTTACATCATTGGATTCATCCACGCCATTTGTTGGATACCTACCTGATGCGGTACGAAGAGCATTAAATTCGGTTGAATTCATCATTGGGTAGTAAATAGCTTCTCCAACACCATACGTTCCACTGTAGTTAACATGAGGAGCTGCACCTTTTGAACCTTTATTTGTTGTAATTAATATAACGCCATTGGCTCCACGCGAACCGTAAATTGCAGTTGCAGAAGCATCCTTTAGAATATCAACACTCTTAATGTCGTCTGGGCTGATGTCGCTTATTGATCCCGAGAATGGAATACCATCAAGTACTATCAAAGGATTATTGTCGGCACTTAGAGAACGAGTTCCACGAATACGAATCTGTAAAGTTGCACCCGGACGTGTATCATTTTGTTGTAAATCAAGTCCTGCAACCCGTCCCTGCAAAGCTTGGGTGATATTTCCTGCTGGAATTTCTTTTAGCACATCCCCTTTTACTGAAGCTACTGAACCTGTAACAGCTTCTTTGCGTTGTGTACCGTATCCTACAACCACAACTTCGTTCAAAGATTTGTTGTTGTCACTTAACACAACATCAATGTTAGTTTTTCCAGCCACACTTATCACCTTCTTTTCATAACCCACATAAGAAAAACTCAAACTAGTTGCTTTGTCAACTTTGATTTCATACTTACCTGAAATGTCGGTTAATGTTCCATTGTTTGTTCCTACCTGTAACACACTCACCCCAATTAAGGCTTCGCCATTCATGTCTTTCACAACTCCCTTAACGGTTATTGTTTGAGCAAAAGCACATAACGGGAATAAAAAAAATAAGATTAAAAGACTCAAAGGTCTTATTGTTTTTTTTCTTTTCATGATTTTCAATTCATTTGTTTTTAAATTTAAATTAACTAATTTTTGATGATAATTCGCGTAATTTCATGTTTCATGTTTTTGGATTTTTGTTTGTAATGATTGTTGTTATAATAATACTTTTTCTATTTGAAATTATACATTAAATTTTTACGAAAATTTTCAAATGACAGGTATTTTAAATTTATTAAAAATAGTTAAATATTCTATCAAGAGCATATTTTTAATTTAAATACAAATATTTTCGATTTGTCAAGCTAAACTTATCTGTGTTATTTTGCTCCGTAAACCAGTCCACCAGAAATAATATATTATTTTATTGTCTTACTGTAAGTACTTTATCTATTTTCGGGTGCGCACACAGTTGAGCCGTGTTCGCCCACAAAAATACAAATAATATTCAATTAGTAAAACATTAAACATTTTTTATTATAAAAGTAGTGTCCATTCGGAATAATTCATACATGGAAATCAGAATTTGAAAATGACAAGAAATTGTGTTTTCACATATTCACAATTCAATCAGAGGAAGTCCATTTGAGGAGTTTACAATGTTGTAGGTGTACTTTTTACAAAAAGCCCGATAACTTTGCAAATTAAAATTTGGGAATACTACTTTTAACTTTTTGATAGATAAACACTATACTAAAAAGCGAGGGCAAGATTATTTTCTATGGCTGACTTCGATTTTCTTTGAAATAAGAGAGGGGGGATTTTTCGGATGTAATAACGCCAATTATTATCTTCCTGATTACAAAGATCAAGGCTATTGTTGCAAAAAAAAAGCCTGATTGAGAATCAGGCTTTTTTTATTTATTTTTCTCCGACCACTTCGTAGCCGATATTGTCCACAGTGGCTTTCAGGGTTTCATAACTTACTTCTTTCGATAGTTCGAGCTTTGCAGTATTTGATGGTAAATCAACAGTAGCCTCTACTCCATCAATAGAGTTCAGTGCTTTCTCTACACGAGCCGAACAATGTCCGCAGCTCATTCCTTTTATTTGCAATATTTTTTCTGACATGTTTTTTGAGTTTAATTGAGTTTATATTTATTGAGTGACCGGTTTAAACCGGAGTAATCTTAAAGCGTTTAAAACCACTGTTACAGAACTTAAACTCATGGCAGCAGCTGCAAACATGGGGTTTAGTTTCCAGTCGAGCATGGTATAAAACACGCCGGCCGCCAGCGGAATCCCTATTATGTTATAGAAAAATGCCCAAAAGAGGTTTTGTTTAATGTTTAACATCACGGAGTTGCTAAGTTGCAGGGCGGTAACCGCATCGATTAAGTCGCTGCGCATTAGCACCACGTCGGCCGATTCGATGGCAATGTCGGTTCCGGCACCAATGGCAATACCTAAGTTGGCACGGGTAAGCGCCGGAGCATCGTTTATTCCATCGCCAATCATCGCCACCGTTCTTCCTTCGGATTGAAGGCGAATAATTTCCTTGTCTTTATCCTGTGGTAAAACATCGGCAATCACGGTATCTATACCCAGTTGTGATTGAATATAGGCAGCTGTTTTGGCGTGATCGCCGGTGAGCATTACCACTTTCAGCTTCATGGCTTTGAGTAATTCAATCGCCTTTTTGCTGCTTGGTTTCAGCACATCGGCAACAGCAATTATTCCGAGCATTTCAGTTCCGCAAGCTATAAACAGTGGGGTTTTTCCTTCATTTGCAAGTTGGTCTGACAACGATTGAAAATCCTTCAGATCTACATTTCTGTCAGTCATCAGTTTAAGATTACCTGCAACGTGTTTTTTATCGTCAATTGTACCTTCTATTCCTTGTCCAGCAATAGCTTGAAATTGTTCAACGGGTTTAATCTTTATCTTTTGATCTTTTGCTTTCAGAATAATTGCTTCAGCCAGCGGATGCTCTGAAGATTCTTCGAGTGAAGCGGCAATCTGAAGTAATTCTTTTTCGGTAATATTTTTTGAAAGGTGAATGTCGGTTACTCGTGGCTTGCCTTCAGTGTGTGTTCCGGTTTTGTCGAGCACCACAGTGTCAATCTTGTTAGCCATTTGAAGTGATTCGGCCGATTTTATAAGAATGCCAAACTCGGCACTTTTGCCTGTCCCTACCATTATGGCAACCGGTGTAGCCAATCCTAATGCACACGGGCAGGAAATAACCAAAACAGCAATTCCAATAGACAAGGCGAAATCGAAAGGATATCCCGATAATTTCCACGCAACAGTTGTTGCAATGGCAATAAGGATAACCACAGGAACAAATATGCTGCTGATTTTATCGGCAAGTTTTGAGATGGGTGCTTTGGAATTGGATGCTTCTTCTACCAGCTGAATGATTTGTGAAAGCGTGGTGTCATTCCCAATTTTGGTAGCCCGAATGGTGAAAACCCCTGTTTTGTTGATGGTAGCTGAGAGCACAGTGTCCCCTTTTTCCTTGAAAACAGGCATACTTTCACCAGTAAGTGCCGATTCATCCACCGACGAACTTCCGCTAATAACAATCCCATCCACCGGGACTCTTTGCCCTGGACGAATCACCACCATATCGCTTATTTCAACCTCTTCAACCGGAACTTCCACTTCCACTTTGTTGCGAATCACATTGGCCGTTTTGGGCGATAAATCCATCAAGCGTGAAATAGCATCCGTGGTTCTGCTTTTCGATTTGGCTTCCAGATATTTACCAAGTGTAATCAATGTCAGGATAGTTCCTGCCGATTCAAAGTACAAGTCATTTAGAAAGTGGTCAACAACTTCAACATTTCCGGTTCTCAATCCGTTAGTAATTTTATAGAGTGCAAAAATACCATACAAAATAGCTGCCGATGAGCCCAATGCAATAAGCGAATCCATGTTTGGTGTGGCCTTAAATAGATTCTTGAATCCATTGGTAAAATACTTCCGGTTGACATAAATAATAGGCATTAATATCCAAAACTGGATGAAAGCATACATAAATGCATACTGAATAGTATGCAAAACTTCGGGATATGGCAAACCAAGCATATGACCCATGGAAATGTAAAGCAATGGAATAAGAAAAACAATTGAAATGAGAAATCGGTTTCGCATTTCTTTTTGTTCCTCCATAACATAATCGGCTTTTGCTTCTTGTTTGGCGGTGTTGGTGGTTGCAGCTGCTCGCACATGTGCATGATAACCAGCCATTTCGACTGATTTCTCAATAATATCTGTGGTGAGATGAAGTTCATCAAAGTCAACAACCATGCTGTTTGAAAGCAAATTAACCTGAACAGTTTTTACGGCTGGTAGTTTCCCAACAGTTTTTTCGATATTTGCGACACATGCAGTACACGACATTCCGGTCACATCGAACTTTTCGGTTTTCATGTCTTTATTTTTAGGTTATATAACAAATAAACTACGAAAAACGTTTATTTGAAAAGCATCTGATTAGCTTATGCAATTTTAGTAATAAAATTTCTACTCCCCAAATAAACAGGGGCATTTTATTATCTTTGCAGTCAAATTTAGTTTATTTTTTACTTTTTTGAAACAAGAAATGCAATCCAGACAAAACGAACCTGACATACAGGAAATTGCCGATTTACTAGGTGATGTTGCAGCCGAATTGATGACTTCGGGTGCTCATACCATGCGCATAATTCACAATATCTCGAGGATGGCTGCTACTTTTGGGTATTTTATCGAACTTTCGGTTTTTCAACTCAGCATCATGATGACTATTACCAGCAAAGAAGATCCGACGAAACGACTTACGCTGATTAAGAAGACCCGACCACTTGCTCTCAATTTTACGATAGTTTCTGACCTAAGTGCCCTGAGTTGGGAGACTTTTGATGAAGAATTAACATTCGAAGAAATAAAAAATCGATACCACGACATCATTTCAAAAAAACGGTTGTCCCGTTGGGTTGTTTTACTGCTTGTAGGATTTGCCAATGCGGCTTTCTGCGCATTATTCAAAGGCGATTTTTATGCCATATCGCTGGTATTTATTGCCACCATTGCCGGCTTTTACCTGCGCCAGACATTGGTCAAGAAACATATTAATCACCTGATTGTTTTTACTTCAAGTGCTTTTATAGCATCGCTTATTGCAGGGCTGGGTTATGTGTTTCATCTGGGTACAACGCCCGAAACGGCTTTGGCATCGAGTGTGCTTTACCTGATACCGGGCGTACCGCTCATTAATTCTATTTTGGATATTATCGAGGGACATATTCTTACTGGAATTGCCCGTCTGGTGAACGCTTCGAGTTTGATTGTGTGCATTGCAATCGGGCTTTTTACTTCAATGTTAATTCTTGGTTTGGAAAAATTATAGCGTATGGAAATGTTTTGGTTGTTATTGATTGATGGAGCATTGGCGGCTGTGGCGGCCATAGGGTTTGCCGTTATTTCCAATCCTTCGCGCAAAGCTGTGGCGGTGTCGGCTTTATTGGCTGCTGTTGGTCATGCATTGAGATTCGCCCTAATTCATTCGGCTGGGCTCGAAATTTGGTTGGCTACCTTTTTTGCAGCTTCGTGTATCGGGTTACTCAGTATTTTATTTGCCCGGATTATTC
>Ga0302212_1000269_pt1 | contig 23364 bp, 8 predicted proteins | sample II_Fen_N1_1_FD_200235 | JGI IMG/M metagenome (GOLD analysis project Ga0302212, IMG submission 200235) | Peat permafrost microbial communities from Stordalen Mire near Abisko, Sweden - II_Fen_N1_2 | ecosystem: Environmental > Terrestrial > Soil > Wetlands > Permafrost | place: Sweden: Abisko...
AAAGAGGAATTGATGTTGATGGGCAGAGGATAGTGCTGAGATGTTCAGATGGCGTTTTTGTTCAAGTTGCATTTAATGCTTGTATGTTATATGGTGCAAATAAAGTTTTTTTATTTCAGTTTTATGAATTAATTCCAGCAACGAATTTGAACTTTCAGTTCCTAACTGATGCTGCTCATGAAGAGGTTAATAAAATATTCAGTAATCATAACTATGTATCTAATGATTTTTCAAATAGTCTTTTGCCTAAGGTGCTGGTTGGGAGTTCTTTAGAGAATAGATTGTTTGCTGATATTACTAATCAGGTATTACAAAGCAGATTTCCAAATTTAACTAACAACGAGGTCGTAGTATGTGGATTGATAGCATCGCGTGTCTCTATAGACGAAATTGCAGAGTTGACGAATAGAACTCCGATGAACATACGGTGTGTGATATACCGGATCATAAGAAAACTTGAACTTAAATCGACTAAAGCTTTGTATGAAAAAATGGTTGCAGAGACCGGTTGAACCTTAGATGATTATTGATCTAAATTCTAATGAATACTTGAATCGACGTGAATAGTGCTTACTTCATTTAGTCATATGCACTGTTAATTGAAGATATGTTTTAAACCTGATATTTGCTCTAAATGCACTACGGGTTTCATTAATAATTGCTTAGAAATTCAATGTTGGATTAACTCGCTATTTTTAAATATTGTTAACGCATTGTCATGATTTTGTTTTCTAAAATTTGTATTTTTATGTAAATATATTTAATATTAGATAAGTGAATATGATATTTTCTATCCCTAAGTGGAGCTATACATTGACAATAATAACTATCTTTTTGTTCTGTGACACAACAAATCTTTATTCACAAAAGAAATCTATCCTAAATTCAACCACCATCAAAGCAATTGGTCGAGTTGACAGTTGCAGTTGTTCTATAAAGCTAAGATGGAGTCTTATCGATTCTTATGCATGGAAACTTGCTAACAACTATGGCTATTACATTGACCGATATACTGTTCTTAAAAATGGAGAATTAAGTGTATCTCCATCCAAGACGAGACTTTCTACTGTTCCAATGAAGCCCAAACCCCTTAAAGAATGGGAAACAATCTGTCGGACAGATGATAATGCGGCCATCATTGCGCAGGGAATATACGGCGAAGATTTTGAAATATCCGGCAGCTCCAGTAAATTTGCCAACATCATCAATCAGAGCAACAACCTCACCCAACGATTCACGTTTTCATTGATGGCTGCCGACTGTAGTTTCAATGCTGCTTGCATGGCCGGGCTGGGTTGGAACGATAGTACGGTAAAGCGGGGTGAAAAATACCTGTACAAAATCTATCCTAATATTCCGAAAGAAAAAGCCGTTTGCGACACTGCATTGGTATATATTGGGAGTGACGAAATATCCCATCTGCCTAAGCCGATTGACATTTATGCCGCATACGGTGATAACAGTGTTCTTCTCAGCTGGGACACTAAACTGCTCAAAGCCTATTATTCAACGTATCTTATCGAACGATCGGAAGACGGAATGCTTTTCAAGGCATTGAGTCAACTGCCGTTTTCCACCCTGAACGACGAATCGGGAAAGGATTCGGGAAGAGCATTTTTTACGGACACTATTCAGAACAACCGAACTTTCAGTTATCGGATAAAGGGCATCTCACCATTCGGTGAGTATGGGCCGCCATCGGAAGTGGTGCAAGGCAAGGGAAAAACAGTTCTAGCCGTTGCGCCAAATATTAATAATACACAGATTCTCAATGACAGTACTGCCCTGATCGGCTGGGAGTTTCCCGAAGAAGCGGCGGCACTTGTCGATCATTTTGAACTGAATCGGTCTGCCAATAATGCCGACAATAGTTTTGTGCAGGTTATTGCCAGGATAGATGCCACACATCGAGAAGTCCGCTTCTCTCCTTTGCTGTCGGCCAACTATTTCACCATCACTGCTGTGGATAAAAACGGCAACAAGCGAAGTTCATTCCCTTATCTGGTACAAGCTGTCGACAGTATTCCTCCTACAGTGCCTTCGGACTTGACAGCCAGAATAGATTCCATAGGAACGGTAAGTTTGCAGTGGGCGGCTAATAAAGAACCGGATCTATTGGGGTATGTGATACTGCGGGGCAATAACAGAGTGGAAGAGCCGGCTATTATCAACAGTAAACCACAGTTACAGAATACATTTGAGGAAAAAATCAATCTGAATACGTTGAATGGAAAAATTTACTATTCGGTAATGGCACTCGACCGAAGAATGAACCAATCGAAGGCTTGCCAGCCGGTAGAAATCATTAAGCCTGATCGGATTCCACCTTCTTCGCCGATATTCATTGGTTCCACCGTTTCTGCAAACGGCAAAACAACCCTATCGTGGATCAACAGTTCTTCCGATGATGTGGTGAGTCACCGACTGTACCGAAAAACGGAGCAGGATACGGCATGGACAACAGTTGCCACCATTTCGGACCTGCGCACAACAGAGTTTGAAGATACAGTATCTGCTTCGGAAGGAACACTACTTCTCTACAGCTTACGGGCTATCGACCGCAGTAACAATATCTCGGAGCCGTCACCTGTATGGAAAGTCATAGCACATGCCAAACAGCAAACCGGACAGCTGAAAAACCTGCGAGCTGATATGGATCGTACTAATCACAGCATCACCATCAGTTGGAAAACAAGTAGTACGGATATTGCGGAATACACGATTTACAAAGCTAAGAATAACGAGCCTTTCAGCACACTGCAAGTACTACCGGATACACAGGCTTTTTATACCGATACTGATATGGCAGTAAGCAATGTGTATCGTTATGCAGTGCGTGCCACCCTTAAAAATGGGAAAATGGGAGAGTGGAAAGAAGTGAAGACAGAGTATTAAGGAGAAACTGGGAACTATGAATTATAAAATCACACATATTATAGGAAAGTTGCGTTGGAAAATGGCAATGCTGATGGTCTTTTTGTTGGTTAACGGCCAGACGGTGTGGGGACAGTATTATCGATTTGAATACACAGGAATTCCTGATTGCTCCGATCCAATTATATTAGGTGGCTGGTCAGGCGACTTCCATGAAACAACAGGCTCTTGCGATTTACCTATTGAATCTAGTGATATTGTCGGTGTTACTATATGTGGGAAGAACTATGGTTCTCCAACGGCATACGGTGATTGCTGGGCTGTATCTGGATTATTTAAAATTTATCCAATAATAACTGGCATCCTTCAAAACAATCTTATAGAAAGATATTTACCTACAAATGATAAAATCTTAGTTTCCAATCAATACATCTATTTCCCTGCTATACGTGTTCTTGATTGGTATTATAGTTTGGATGGCACAAATTGGCACATAATTGCAACAAATGCTACCGAATTATCTGTATCAGCTTCTGATATTTTCCAACCAGGCACTGTAGATCAACATGTTAATGAATATGTCTTTTTTAAAGCGAAGTACAATTGCGATTGCAAGGACAATCTGTATTCAGATGCTGTCAAGTACAAGATCGTCCCTTCATCGCCCAATATTACGACCACTATTACCAAACCGACTTGCAACAATGATAAAGATGGAAAGGTAAGATTCAAGTTAGATAGGGCATTGTATCCTGGAGAATCATTAATATTTACATTCGCTGATTCATATGGGCAGCCAAAACAGCCCAAAAGCCAACTATTTCTGCAGGATTTCGATGCTAATCATTCATATGAAATTAACGGACTTTCAGGAATTTATTCTGCGACATATAAAACTTCGTACTTTGCAAATAGTATTCCAATTTCAATTTCAAACATAGATTTATCTCCTCCAAACATTGTCACATTCACTGCTACACCTACCGACATTACGTGTAATGGTAATGGAAATGGAAAAATTACATTAAATGCTACGGGTGGAACGGAAAGTGATTATCAATATAACATCTCTCCATCCTTAGAATGGACTGGTTTTTCGAATAGTACCACACCCCAAATTACAGGACGTGCTAAAGGCAACTACACCCTGAAAGTGAAGGATGGTAATGGATGCGAATCAGCGGTAGCGGATGTGGAGATTAAAGAACCAGACCCTTTAACTATCACACTACAAAATCAAAAAAATGCTTCCAAATTCGGAAGTGCCGATGGCAGTATCTCCGTAACTGCAGGTGGAGGTACTCCGAATTATGCTTACGCATGGGCAGATGAAAACGGACAACCTGCCGGCAATACAAGTGTGGCATCGAATCTAAAATCGGGAACTTACACACTCATCCTTACCGACGGTAACTACTCTACGGCATCCCCAAATACAGGTTGCGCGATTACTAATTCGTTTACCATTAAGCAACCCGACGAATTGGTTATTAGTAGCATTAGTACACCAAACAGTTGTAATGGAAAAGCAGATGGAAAGATTGTAGTAACCGCTACTGGCGGAGCTCCGATTGGTGATCCGACTTATACATACAAATGGAGCAAGAAAAATAATGCCGAAACTTTTATTGACTTACCGGACGAAACAACCAATTCTATTTCGAATCGTGAAGGAGGAATCTATAAAGTGACTGTTACCGATGCAAACAATAATAGTGTCGATAAAGAAATACCGTTAATTGATCCTCCTGCCATTTCCATCACTGGCACTGTTACGAATATACCTTGTGCTGATGGAGTCAGCAGGGGGGCAATCACTGTCAACGCTACCGGAGGTACCGGAACGCTTTCGTATAGCTGGGATGATGACGCAAATGAAACTTCTAAAACCAGATCTAATCTGATAGCCAAAGCTTATACCGTAACAGTTACCGATGCGAAAGGTTGCACCGGCACGAATGAATTTACAGTACAACCGCCTTCGCACAGTCTCCCATCAGTGAGCATACTTAATGAACTAACTCATGAGCCTTCCACTTTTAACGGTAGCGATGGAGTTATCACAATTTCATCAACCGGTGGAACAGGAAACTACAATTATACCTGGACTAAAGACGATCAGTCTTTCACCCCAATATCACTTACAGCCTTGTCTGCCGGCAAGTATAGTGTAACCGTTGCCGATGCAGATCAGAATAAATGTCCAGGTAATACGGCAACTATTACGCTTGATAATCCGGTACCGCCTATAAACCTAGCAACCACTCAAAACAACGTAACTTGTTACTGCGGCAATAATGGAACAATTACGGTAAACATCACCCGGGATCATTTTACCGACGAAGTAGTAAGCTATACCTACTCATGGTACAAGCTGAACACTCAATCCGGACAATACGAAACTGTTGCTAAATCGGAGGAATCGTCAGTTAACAGTAACACCAAGCTAACAGCCGGGAAATATAAAATAGTAGTTACCGATAATTACAATGCATCTAGTAGCATAATTACCGATCTTACTGAACTCTATACTCAAATCATCCCTACCCTCAAAGCCACCGACGTTAGCTGTTTTGGTAGTGGAGACGGTAAAGCTGAGGTAACCGGTATTACCGGGGGTACCGGGCCATATACCTGTAAATGGAGTAATAATGCCGATGGGCTTGTAGCCAATAATCTTTCTCCCGATGATTACTATGTAACCATTACTGACGCCAACGGCTGTACAGCAAAATCTTCTATCGTAAAAGTAGAAGAACCAGGCTTACTAACCGTAACTTTAAAACCTTATAACCCTAACGGATTTGACAAAGGAAATGGCTCCAGCACCGCTGAAGTAAAAGGTGGAACCGCTGATTATACTTATGCTTGGACAGGAACGGATTTTACAGGGGCAAAATTCACATCCACGACATCATCTGTTTCCGATCTGAAAGCAGGTAATTATTCACTGACGGTAACAGACAAGAATGGTTGCAGTGCAACTGCTTCGGTGCGCATTGACCAGCCTAATCCTTTAATAGTCAGTATGGAAGAGACGCATCCTGTTTCGTGTCACAACGGCTCCGATGGAACGCTTAAAGCCACTGCTTCGGGTGGTGTAAAACTGGCAGGAGGAACATACACCTACACCTGGAAAAAAATCAACGCCGATAATACCTATTCAATTGTTTCAACGGGTACAAGTGACTGTTTATCGGTATCCGGATCGGCCGGTGATTACTTGGTAGAAGTGGAGGATGCCTATCATAACGAATTAAAATCGGGCAATACGATCACATTGATTAATCCGCCCGCGCTAGCAATCTCTACCCAAAGCATTACCGACGTGAATTGCTATGACAATTATACCGGCGAGATCCATTTCACAGTTACGGGAGGAAGCGGTAGTTATACTTATTGGAATGATAAGGGCGAAAGTATCTCTAATGATCTTACAGGATTACATGCAGGAAAGTATACGGTAAAAATCAAGGATGCTTACTGCGAATTAGATCATGAGTTCACAGTTTCCCAGCCTTCCGCTCCGCTCTCCGTAACACTTACCAGAAAAGAGCTTTCTGCCTATCATGCGACAGATGCAGAATTAGTGGCTACCGTTTCGGGAGGTACTTTTAGTCTTGACAAGCCATGTAGCTTTGAATGGGTAGGTAGTAGTTCAAAAACTGATACCGCTTCCGGTCTGGCATCGGGGGCATATAAACTTAAAGTTACCGATAATAACGGATGTACGGCAGAAGCTCCGGCAATTTTTATAGATCCTCTTAAGGTGGACATTGTCGTGAAACATTCCATCGATTGTTACGGGGAAAAAGGAGAACTTGCAGCCCGTGCTGTAGGAGGAGAACCCAGCTTAACAGGTTTGTTATATAAATACATCTGGTATAAGCACGATATAAAGAATGGAGTCTCAACATTATTATTCCCACCTGTTCGTGAAGACGAATCGAATGATAGTCTTGCTACAGACCTTTCGGAAGGATATTATTCTGTAAAGATTGATGACAATCATGGCAGGATAGTCCAAACTGCACCTTTCCATCTGACGCAGCCGGAGCTGGTGCAAATCAGTGTGGACAGTACGAATGTTAGCTGTAAAGGGGACAACAACGGTTCCATTAGGGTGACAGCGAGTGGTGGAAACGGGGAGTATACGTATCTTTGGGAAGATGGATCGACTCAAAACGAAAGAACAAATCTAGCTCCGGGAAAGCATACCGTACAGGTGTTTGACCGTAAAAATTGTCAACCTATACCTGCCAGCCGAACGATAACCATAACCGAGCCCGAGAAACTGACGCTAAACCTACAGAAAAGGGATGTACTGGTAGCCTGCGACGGAAAGATAGAAGCTATATTTGCTGGAGGCACGAGACCTTATCGTTTCCGTTGGAACGATGGGGAAGAAACGGTAGATAGTGTAAAAACACTGCTCTGCGACGGCAATTACAAGGTGGAAGTGATAGACAAAAACCGTTGTACTGCCACTGCCAGTATTCTGTTGCCGCCACCACTTAAGGTAAAAATCAGCGTGCAGGACTCTGTAAAATGTTTTGGTGATAATAACGGAAGTTTGGTAGTTTATGCGCAGGGAGGAGTCCCATACAAAACCAGGAAACCGTATAAATATAGTTGGAAGAAACAAAATGCATCCGGCATTTATGAAGGACTAAATGATACGATAGGTAGCAATCTCCGTGGATTAACAGCCGGTTGGTATGCTTTAAATATCACCGATAGTATCGGTGTTACACTCAGAGCAGACTCGGTATTTTACCTGCCACAACCCGAAGCGTTGGCAATACGGATACAAAAAACCGATGTGTTGTGTCACGGAGCAAATACTGGGGCTATAAGCGCCGTGGTTACGGGAGGACTTAAACCCTACCGCTTGCTGTGGAATACCGGATCAACCGACACTGAGCTGCAAAATATCAAAGCAGGAGTATATACCGTCACTGCCACAGATCGAAATGGGTGCATAAAACAATATACAGCCACCATCGACCAGTCCGACTCATTGATCATCGGCTTTACCAAAACCATAGCGCCATCGTCAGCCGGTTCTTGCAACGGTTCGCTGACCGCATCTGTGCTGGGAGGAGTAGGGCCGTATACCTATCAGTGGAGTACAAATAATCCCGACGGTGCTACTGCCGATAAGCTTTGCCGCGGTTCTTACACGGTTACGGTGAATGATATGTTCGGTTGCCCGGCTCAGGTAACTAAAAATCTGAATGATACACCCCCGCCTTTTGTGGTGTCGCTCTCCGTGAAAGACTCCATATCATGCCACGGCGCAGCTGCAGGAACAATTGCCGCAAGGGTATCGGGAGGCATTCCTTTTACTACCGGCAAGCCCTATACGTATATCTGGAAAAAGAAGAATAGTACCGGAAAATACCGTTCAATAGCAAACAGCAACGACAGTACTGCAACCAATCTTACAACAGGTTGGTACGCATTCAATGTTCAGGATGCCGATAAAAATATCTTATCTGAATCGGTAGAAATCTATTTGCCCGAACCCGACACGCTGACACTAACTGTCAGTCATACCGATATCCCCTGCAAGGATCTTCATAATGGTAGTGCTACCGTTGTTGCTTCGGGTGGTGTGCTGCCCTACGCTTACAAGTGGAGTAATGGAGAGACCTCTCCCACTATCGACAAGCTGGCTCCCGGAGCCTATTGGATAGAAGTAACCGATAAGCACGGGTGCACATCCCGGCAAAGTATAACTGTAACTGAGCCCGGATTATTGTCGGTAACTTTCCAACCAAAGCTGATCTCCGAGTACAATGTATGCGATGGAAGTCTCAAAGCTGTGGTAACGGGAGGAACAGCTCCGTTTAGCTATGTCTGGAGCGGGGTGAATTCAACAGCAGATGCTGTTTCGTCGCTTTGCGCGGGAGAGTATTCTGTAGCGGTGACGGATGCGCATGGCTGTAGTGCCAATCAGAAGACTACCTTTTCCAATCCTCCGGCGCTGCGGCTATCTCTGGTGGTGCAGGATTCCATCAAATGTAATGGTAATGTGCAAGGTGTACTGGTAGCTACTGCTCAGGGAGGTATTCCTTTCGCCTCCGGCAAAAAATATCGATACACATGGAAAAAGAAAAACAGCCGTGGAGTATTTGAAACCATGCCGGCTTATACCGACAGCAGCGCCACCGATTTGGCTACAGGAACTTATGCCTGTACTATTACGGATGCCAACGGAATATCCTTGCATCAGGACTCGGTGATTCTGTTGCCCGAACCAAAAGAACTGCAACTGGTCGTTCAACAGACGAATATCGGTTGTAGTGGTGCAGCAGAAGGAAGTGCTACTGTAATTGCGTCGGGTGGCTCGCTTCCCTATTCTTATGCCTGGAGTACCGGCGATAAGACGGCGACTGTTCGGAATCTTTCTGCCGGACCGTACATTGTCCGGGTTACCGACCGAAACGGTTGTGTGGCAGCCCGTCAGATGTACATCAGCAAAGCCGCACCACTTTACCTCTTTTTATACAAGAAACAGCCAGTGTGCTATCAGAGTTGCGATGGAGAGATAGGAACTTCTGTTAGCGGTGGAATTGCTCCTTATTCTTTCCGGTGGACAGGCTCCACAAGCAGCGGCTCAACTGCCGGGTCGCTTTGTGCCGGTAAATACTCATTACTGGTGACCGATGCAGCGGGATGTAGCATACAGAAGAGTGATTCGCTTCAGCAGCCGGCACAACTGCCGCTTCAACTGGGTTCGAACCGCTACATATGCTCGGGACAAACCATTCGCTACGACATTAGCATCCCATCGAAAACCGGAATAACATATCGTTGGGCAGGCCCTGACGGATTTATGGCAACAACCCCAACGGTTGATCTTACACAACCGGGAACTTATACTGCAATGGTAACAGATGCAGCCGGATGCAGCAACTCAGGTTCGGTAACGCTAAGTCCATCGGGCACTACGGTGGCCAATGAGTTTGCACTACCTACACAAGCATTTGTTAGTGAAAAAATTGTCATTGTGAATACAACATACCCCGCACCTGACAGTATCCGCTGGGTGCTGCCGGCAAAAGCTCAAATACTATCCGGCGGACAATCGTATATCGAATTTCAGGTAGCGGACACAGGGGTATATGTCATCAAAATGATTAGTTATAAGGGACTATGCAACTCCGAACAAGAGAAAGAAATGATTGTCAGCAAGCGATCGCAACTTTCGACCATTGGAAATACGAAAGCGCCATTTATTCAGGCTTTCAGTGTAACACCGAACCCCAGTCATGGAAACTTTGCAGCCAAGGTGGTGCTGCAGGATAAAGCCGAGGTACAATTAAAGCTCATTAATATACTTAGTAATCAAACTGCCTATCAAATTCGGAAAACGGGTGACTCCGTATACGAGATTCCGATTAATATTTCGGTTCTTAAAGGAACCTATTTGTTGCTGCTGGAAACGCCTAAGGGTAGTGCAACGTTGAAAGTGATTATTTTTTAATTGTCAATGATAAATGGTTAATGATTAATTATCAATTATAGTTTGAATTAAATAGAGGCTCAGCTGAATTTTTGCCACGAAGTGGATAAAATTGAATGACATCACTTGGAAAGGTGCAGAATTGAATTGGAAAGGCAAAGAATCGAGTTGGAAGATTAAAGTGAAAGCTTCTAAAGTCTCAAGAAACTGTTCTAAAGTCTAGTAGACATTCTGAAGTCTCGGGTAATAGGGGTCTATTCAATAAACTGTGTCAGAGAAAAGAGAATTAGTGGGTCTATTTATTTCAATTGCCTTCCCATTTATGTGAAGGATAAAATAATATAGATTTACAAGGCTTTATCCAAAATTTTGATACTATTTGGCTAAAGCCAATATGCATTTCACCATTAGCCCGTCCCATAAATGGGATGGCAATTGATCCCTGAGATGCGACATTATATTGTTCTTATTACTTAGTTTATAGTTCCTAATTATCAGTTCATAGTTAGAAAAAAATGTTCAAACGTTTACTCTACATATTCCTTTTTCTCTTCACGGGTGTTGCTGCCTTTGCCCAGCAATATCCCGTGCAGGGATCACTTGCCATTGCCAGTCCCTATCCGGCCAATCTGAGTGATTATGCCAATAGCAATATCCAAAGTCTGGCGCTGAACCTCACGCTTACCGACCTGTCTATGGCGAATAAACGGGTACGCCTCAAAGTATTTATCCAGACTCAGAATGCCACTATTGCCCAGAGCATCGACAATATATCCGGCGAACCGCTTATCATGCTCGATGGTGGTATTCCGCAACGATTCACCAACGCTGAGCTGGCTCATTACTTCCGGTTGGAAAACCTGCAGGGCATCAACCCCGACGGGTATGCACGGTCGCTGCCCGAGGGAGTTTATACCATCAGTTTTGAGGTATACGATTATTTTACAGGAAATAAGCTCAGCGGACGGATCGGCCAAACCTTCTGGATTATCATCAACGATCCGCCACTACTCAATACGCCACAGGATAAAAGTAAGATTGCCGACTTTCTCTCCCCCTCCGGGGGAGCCGGAGGGGGCTTTTCTTCGGGAGGCACCGGAGGCATTATCTTTAATTGGACACCCCGTTCAACACAGGTAACCAATACCGAATACGAGTTTACGCTTTGCGAATTGTGGGACGCAACGGGCGATGCCTACCAACAGTTTATGTCCGCCATTCCGAAGTATCAGACTACGGTATCGAACACTACAACGCTTATCTACAGTCTGGCTCAGCCAACGCTGATATCCGGCTATACCTACGCGTGGCGAGTACGTGCAAAAGCCAAAGCCGGATTCGAAGATATCGGGTTGTACCGCAACGACGGCTACAGCAATCTCTTTACTTTCCGGTACGGCGATCCCTGTCCCGCACCACAAAGTCTGACCCTCGAAGCCAAAACCTCCGACCAAATCAGTGCCACATGGCAAGCTCCCCTCTCCACAGGGTCGGGGGTGAGGTACAAACTAGCCTACCGCAAATATTCTATTGCCGGACAATGGAACTGGGCAGAAACCGAAACGTCCGATTTATTTCTTAACCTGTCCAACCTCGAACCCGCCACCGAGTACGAGATAAAAGTGGGCGTACCCTGCAATAATGCAGGTTCCACAGCCCCCCTCTCCTCAGGGAGAGGGGACGGGGGTGAGGTGGTCTTTACTCCCTCCCAACGTATCACCACACTCGCAGCCGGGCAACTATCCGGCATCGAATGCGGCAAAGAGCCGGTGATAGACATCAGTAACCAGAAGCTGATTGAAAGCCTAAAAGTAGGTGATGTGGTAATGGCCAATGACCATCCGCACACACTTACCAAGGTTACCGGCAGTTCGGAAGGATGGAGTGGCGAGTCATGGTCGAAAGAATCCTTGTTCGGCGGAATAAAACTGTTGTTCAGCTTCTCCAACATCAAGGTAAATACCGACAAGCAACTTACTGACGGCTATTTCGAATCGGTGTACGACGAGAGCCAGTCGAATATTATCAATGTAGGGCAGACAGTTAATCAGGTTGTAGAAAACGTAACAGAATTAATTAACGACATCCAAAGTGTTACCACGTTAGTGTCTGATTTTATTGCACAATCGGACAAGCAAACCATGACAAAAGAACAAATTGAGAATGCTCAAAATAGTATTAACGTCAAGAAAGAGTCTATACTTAACAGCATTCAAAATCAATTTGGAATGGAGGCACGACAAAAAGCCGATTCTGCATTTCAACAAATAAATGAAGGCTTTGAATGCGATAAAGAACAACTAAATTCAGTAGAACAAGAAGAAATTATCCAAAAACCCGGACCTCATGCTTCGGAAGCTTCTCCTACTAAAAATTGTAACACTTCAAAGCTAATGGGAGCTGGCACGCTCAATAAATATGAAAAAGCAGCTGCAAATGCTGGAAAAATTGTTTGCGGATGTCCACAAGATGGTATAGCTCAAAGTGTTCTTAATGGCGACTGCGAGTCAATAAAGATGCGAATAGAAGCCATAAAAGCCGCCTATAGCAAAAAAGAGAAGGTGACAATTTACAAGCCGACAACCTTACTGTCAGGAAAGGTAAGTGTTGACAGTCTTTGCTTCAAGCATCTTTATTTCGATATGAGTTGGGTGACTAAGGAAACCACCTTTGATCCTGCGACATATAAAATAGAAGAATCAACCACTAATCCAAAAATGGGAAGTGGAGAAAAGTTCTGGGCAATTAAGTACGAGAATATCCTAGAAATAAAAATTTCTCAAACTGAACCAGATGCAGAAAAGAAAATAAGGGCTTTGGCGAAGTGGTTGGGAACAAGTGGGGCAACTGAAACAACCAAACCCGCGTCCTTCCCTATTAAGGGGACACAATTAAAAGAGATTTTCCCGGGTACAGATATTAAGCGGTGCGAAGAGGTAGCTAAACTTATCAATAAATACTCTGATAAGTTTGAGATTAATACACCGGAAAGGATGGCTCTCTTCTTGGGACAAATTGGAGCTGAAACAGGCTTGAAAGACCTAAGTGAAAACTCATATTCTTCATCGACAATTCTTACTGCAAAAAAAACAAGAACTACCAGGTTACATAATGGAAAAAGGGTCTTAAAATACTGTTCATTGTTTGAAGGTAGCAATTCTAATGGTTCAAGCTGCCCTTACCCATACTGTGAGGATGACATAATTGTACCTGAAGGTAGTTATACAGCAGAAAAATCAGGTGCGAATACGATCTATTACGCAACAACCGATTTTATGAAATCATTAAAAGTGAAAGTAAAATCGAGCATGACAGATCAACAGCCCGATGATGCTGATTTCTTCAATACAGTTTATGCTTGTCAATTAAGCAATGGGGGAATTGATTCCAGAGACGGATACCGCTTCAGAGGGCGTGGCTTTCTACAAATTACTGGTTATTGTAATTACGAATCAAAAGTACAAGTTCGCTGGAACATAGTACATGGCAAAGGGGATAAAGATTTTCTCTGCCGTACGACTTCTTGTGATGCTAATTTAGATGCTATAGCAGATGATTTAGATTTCTCAATGCAGATATCTTTGACATTCTGGAAGGCAAGCAACATCAATAGTATAGCCAAAGATACTAGTGATGATACAATTAAAGCAGTTTCAAAGGAAATTAATGGAGCGAGTATTGGTATTGAGAATAGAAAACTATATACAACCAAAGCATATGAAGTACTTAAAAAATAAACTGACAGTTATGGTAGCATTATTAATGGTTACCTCAAATATTTATTGCCAAAGCAATAACGAAGTATCCGATCTAAAGGATTTTAGTGGAATATGGACGTTTATTCCACCAGATGGCAGTAATGATACTACGTTCGTAGGAATAGATATTATTGCTAAAAATCTTAATATAGATTTGACGTATTGGAAAGAATCAAAAAAATGTACGGTATTAGGTGCCAATATAATTGGATTTGCCCATAGTCATGAAAGTATTATAAAATTATCAAATTTAGAAAATAAGGGGCAAAGGATGTATTTTTATAAAAATAACCTAAATGCTCCAAATGATAGCATCAAATATTTTGAAGAAGCAAGTCCAAGTTGTTTTGCCAGTTTCAATGGTATTGGCATTGATGATTTTGAACCATCCAAAACAAAAAATGCACCCAATTGCCTGTTTTTTAATTTTAACGGTCGCGATTATGAACGCTGGGAACAACGGTCGCATTTGCCAAATTATATTGTTGAATCGCTGATCAAACAAAACCGCAAGGATTGGGAAAAAGTGCGCCAGCTATTGCCTCACGATTACAAAATGGTAGTCAACGACAAAGCCATTATCTATTCACAACTGGAAACAGCCACACGCATGTATATTCTAAAAAACGATGTAGTTGAAATTAACGAAACAAAAGGCGATTGGCTTAAAATAAAATATTATATCGAAAAGAATAACAAAGACACTGGTAAAACCATCGAAGGCTGGATTAAGAGAAGCGATGTGGAGTAATGTGTAAAACATGGGCGACGGAGTGTTTGGAATATAAAGTTTAAGTAGAAAATACAGGGATATGCGAAATCAGTTACATACTTTTTGGTTGCTTTGGGCATTTATTTTATGTCCTTTTTCTGTTGCGCGGGCAGCAGACGATGCGCCACAAAAAGCAGATAAAGTTATCGACCAGGCAATAAAATGCTTTCAATCGGTAGAAAAACTTGGTTTGTATGTCGAGAAGTTAGACCCAACCACTACCAAAGTATTGCCCATTGGTTTAAACCAGAAAATAGGCAATACTTCAGCAACAATTGCTTGTGCATCACGAAAAGACTTCAACGGATATTCGGAACTATCCGTTTTCTGCCGGATAAAACTGCCGCAGGGCAATGAAATTTTCTTCGGAGCTGATAACGTGAAACTTTCGAATAAGGGTGGAATCCTTGGTGATGCAAAGCTGGTGTTATTGGGTGATGCCACTATTCCTTTCTGCGGGAATACCATGCAGTTGATTCTCAAAGGCGGGCAGGGATCGAGAGTGACGGATACTAACAGCCAAACCTACGCTACTTTTTCCTGCAGTGGCATCAAAGAGATTTCCGTTTCGGCCGATGTGCTTTTTTCCAAAAACATGTTGGTGGCACTGAACCAGAGCCTGGAACCCGACTCCACGCAGCAGGTCAAGGGTTCGTTTAAAACCACGATTACCGACTGGAACGATCTGCTGGCAGAATTTAGCCTACAACCATTTGCCGTAAAAGGCCTGGAAAAATTCGCCATCTCGGTGGACAAAGCCGTGGTGGATCTTAGCGATACCCGCAATTCCTCCGGTGTTGTATTTCCTTCGGGTTATTCCAACATTGTTCCCGGTCAGGCAGCTCTGTGGCGGGGAGTGTATGTCAACAAGCTCAAAGTAACATTGCCGCCGGAATTCATGAAAAGAGGTTCGTCCGAACGAGTCAGTTTTGAGGCGAACCAAATGCTTATTGACAATGCAGGACTGACGGGTAACTTCGCCGCTACCGGTCTTCTGCCCGAAGGAACGGCCTCGGGTTGGAACTTCTCAGTCGATAAATTCTTTCTCAACCTGGAAGCCAGCAAACTTACCGGCGGTGGGTTTGAAGGGTACATCCTGTTACCGGTATCAAAAGAGCAACTGGGCAGTTCATGCCAGAAAGGTATTGCCTATAAAGCAACCATTATGCCCGGTAGCGAATACACCCTGGTGGCTAATTCGCTCTGTGATGTCAATTTTGATTTGTTTCAGGCTCAGGCACACCTGAATCCTAACTCGTATATCGAAATAAAGGTAAAAGACGGCAATTTTCGTCCGAAAGCGGTGCTGAATGGAAGTATGACCATCGAAGCTACCAAACAAGAAAGCTCTGAAACGGCCAAAAGCAAATCGATTACATCCATCAAAGGTATTGAATTTCAGGAGCTGGTGCTGCAAACCGAATCACCCTATATTCAGGCAAAGTATTTTGGTTACAAGGGGGAAGCCAGCATTGGGAACTTCCCCGTGTCGCTCTCCGACATAGGCCTTACCACCAACAATAACGAAGCCACCCTCTCGATGGGAGTGAACGTGAACCTGATGGCGGGTAAAATAACTGCGGCTACCCGACTGGGCATTGTGGGTGAGATGCAGAATGCGAATGAAACAACTTCCTTTGTTTTTAAGAAGCTGACTATTGGTGCTGTGGCTATTGATAATGTTAGCTTTTGCGGGTTTAGCATCAGTGGCAATGTCAATTTCCTGCGCAACGACCCTACCATGGGCGATGGTTTTGCGGGAACACTGAAGATGACTACCAATTTGGGTAGTCCGGTGACGGTAAATGCTCAGGCAGCTTTTGGCTCTAAACCCGATAGCAGCAATTCCTCCGAAGCGTTCCGCTACTGGTACGTCCAAGCCATGGCATCCGGCTTTAATGTTCCGCTTTTTGCCGGTATAAGCATGACCGGACTGGGCGGTGGTGCTAGTTATCACATGCTGAAACAGGCCAGCAAATCAGCTCAAAGCCTGTGCGGTATCGATTATACTCCCGATAAATTGTACGGGCTGGGGTTCAATGCAAAGATAAACTTCAAAGGTGCTGAAGCTTTCACCGGAGAAGCCGGATTTGAAATGATGTTTAGCGCAGGCAATGGACTATCCAACATGGGATTATATGGCAAGGCCTATTTTGCACCTCCGGCATCTATCACAAGCTTTTATTCCGACATAGCTAAAACGCGCAATTACATGGCGGAACAAATGAAAAGCACACTGAGCAATATACAAAATTCATCTACGTATACAAAACTGGCTGAAAACGGTAAGTTTGCCGATTTGGCAGATAACATTCAACCGGTCAATACAACTTTGGATGGAGCCGCCTCCATGTTGGCTAAAGTGGGGATGAATTATGATTTTACCAATAACGTATTGCACGCCACGGCTGAGGCTTACATAAAAACGCCCGGTAATATCATCAGGGGTGCCGGGTTAAACAATAAAGCCGGATGGGTGGTATTGCACTTCGAGCCCAAAGAATGGTACGTACACATAGGTACTCCTACCGATCCCATTGGATTGAAAATGGGAGTAGGCAGTCTTAGTGCCGAAACAAAGAGCTATTTTATGATTGGCAGTCGCATTCCGGCAAGTCCTGCTCCACCCACTGAAGTGGCACAGATACTAAACGTCAGTTCGCAATCGCTCGACTATATGCGCGACCTCAATGCCCTGGGAGATGGAAAAGGATTTGCTTTCGGCTCAAAATTATCCATCAATACAGGTGATCTACGATTCCTGATGTTCTATGCCAACTTCAGTGCCGGATTGGGATTTGATATTATGCTTAAAAACTACGGCGATGCTCATTGCGAAGGCAGTTCGGAACCTATCGGTATCAACGGATGGTATGCCAACGGACAGGCTTACGCTTACATGCAGGGAGAACTGGGCATACAAGTAAAACTAATGTTTATCAAAAAACGTATTCCTATTGTCAGTGCCGGTGCAGCTTTACTACTGCAGGCTAAATTACCGAACCCAACCTGGTTCTCGGGACAAATGGGCGGTTACTTTAATGTGCTGGGGGGGCTTGTAAAAGGCAAGTACAGCTTCAAAGTTACCCTAGGCAATGATTGTAAAATAATAGCCGGTTCGGACAATCCGCTTGATGACATAAAAATAATTTCGGACTTAACCCCGGCTGATCAATCCACAGCAGTTGACGTATTTACAACACCACAGGCAGTATTTAACATGCCGGTAAATAAACCGTTCACATTGGAAAACGGATCCACTTACCGCGTTAAGCTGGATGGTTTCACGATATCAAAAGGAGTTGCTTCTATACCGGGGAAACTCACTTTGAACAGTAATAATGATGCTGTTACTTTTGAAAGTACGGAGATTTTGCCTCCGGTTTCGGAGCTCAAGGCCATGATCAGCGTTAGCTTTGAACAAAAGAACGGAAGCTCATGGCAAACCGTGTTTGATGATGGCAAAAAGGTGACCGAACAACGCGAGCTATTCTTTACTACCGGCACGGCACCCAATAATATTCCGATGAAAAACATAGCCTATTGTTATCCGGTGAAGGATCAGAAATATTTCTTCCCGTTGGAAAACGCCCGACAAGCCTACGTGCAACTGAAACAAGGGCAGGCTTATTTGTTCGAAGATGCGCAGTACACTCAGCAGGTGCAACTTTCTAGCGGAGGCTCTGTGGTAACAGCTCCATTCAGATATGACGCAAGCTCTCAAAGAATCGTTATGACCTTGCCGGAGTTGAAAACCGCTCAGCCCTATAGTTTCACATTGGCCGGTGTTCCTGCAGCAAACAATTCGAATAATGTTAAACAAGAAACATCTACCATTGCAACAGATGGGAATGACATTAAGGTAACCAATCAGAAAGCAGTGGGAGTAGTTACGTCCTCCGAAGCCAGAACATATCTGACCTATAATTTCAAGACCAGTCAGTATTATGGTTTTAGAGATAAGATGGCAGCAAAAACGCTAACAAACGCATTGTATCAGATTATACTTACGGATGTGGGTGCTTTACAAGCTGATGTGGCCGGATCGGAAGCCTTTGATGATGCCGAACTGTGGGGTGTCGACTTATCAGGTGCAAAACCACTCATTCAACCCGTGGCATTGCTCACTGACAGCTGGTACTCACAGGATATTCAACCTCGTATTTATCAACAATATCCGCTTGATGCTGGCATTACCATTAGTCGTGACACATCCGTTGTCGGGTTTCCACCCGTACGAGGAGTGGAAGCCATGACATGGTACAAAACGATGTCAGACAAAGAACCGTACCGGTCGGATCTGATGACGCGGTTACCGTATCGTTATTACCAAGATTATTATTACTATAATGATTTCAGAGAGTTACAGAACAAAGTGGTGAATAAATATTCTTACAACTTCAATGCGGTTCCCGAACGGTTAAGTCAGATTTTCATAAAGGGTACATACCCCCTTATGCGTAGAGGAAACTATCCTGTGTTATTCCGATACATATTACCGGGAAATATTCAAAGTAGTACATTCAATTTTGAATTTAAAAATCCTCTTTTGTATTAATTTAAAGTTCTTAATTATTAGTTCATAGTTATCAGTTCATCATTCATAGTTTATATTTATACATGTCTTTTCGTCCTTTATATCGTCATATCATTTGGGTAATGCTACCGTTGTTGTTCCTATTTTCTGGTTGTTACCAAGAACAAATACTCGAAGTTAAAGCCGGGTTCAGAGCTGAGGTGGTCAACAACAATTATTCGGTTCCGGTAACAGTCAAAATAAGTAATAGCACTATTGGAGCCGAAAACTATGTTTGGACCATGACCGGGGCAGACCCTTCTTCTTCGACGGAGCTTAATCCAGGTACCTTGCAGTACAACAACCCGGGTACTTACACCATCCACCTCGAAGCAACGAACCAGAATGGAGGCAAAGACAGTCGCGATACCACCATTACTGTCGATGCTGCCATCCGAGTGGGTTTTACAGTCAACAATAATGCTTCGTGGTACCCCGATGCCACAGTGTCAATAAGTAACAATACTATTGGTGCTACCAGTTATCAGTGGACTTTTCCGGGTGGAACGCCATCTTCCTCCAGCCTGCAGCAACCAGGCAACGTGGTATTCAGTACTCCGGGAACTTATACTATTTCGCTGAAGGTCGGCAACGGAAGAGTTAGCTATACAAAAGATACGACTGTAACGGTATTACCTGATTTGACGAACGATTTCAATATCAACTGGGCTGCCGACGATAATGACATGGAAGTACCCTTCACAGCATCTCTGAAAAATAACAGCGTAAGTGCTACAAGTTATAAATGGATCTGCTCTGGAGGATTGCCTTCTTCATCAATCAGCGCATCTCCAGCAGTAAGCTATACCTCACCAGGCACTTACACTATAAGCCTTACGGCTGCTAACGATAAAAAAAGTCTGACCAAATCGCAAACCATTACCTTGCTACCCAACAGCAACCTGTTTCGTTTCAGCAATGTACATCTGGGTGTAAACACAGCACAAAACACAATTGGATGCTATTTTTCGTCTTCGTTGGGGAAAGTGCTGTTGCCATCGGAAGTGACGGAGACAAATGGTGGCAGCATCGATTTTGTTTATTTCGGATTCGATAATACTTTTAATTACAATAAATTTATTTCACCCAACAGTGTCCAAAATTACACATTCAGCAATATACCCAATGCCATCAGCACAGCTATTATCAATAAGCAGGAGAGTTGCGGATGCGGTAGTTCTATGACAGCTGCACAGTTTGATGCCATGACCGATGATGCCCTGCTTCAATCGACAAGTATAAACCAAACTGCAGCCGGACTGGCTGAATTCAACAGTACAGCATTGCCCCGCATTGTCCTCTTTCAAACACAAGACGGCAGAAAAGGTGCTATCAAAATAAAGCAGTGTGTAGCAGCAGGTCAGCAGAGCTACATTGTGTGTGACATTAAGGTGATGAAAAAGCTGTGAAAATAATTATGAACTACTAACTATGAATTATCAACTAAATATTTATCATACTAAACATAATCACAAGACCTGTTACAATAGGGAATCTGCTATATCAGGTTTCTTAAACCGGTCGTATAAGGAGAGTCCGTTTGCAAGCTGTTTGCATTCTACACTAAACTCAAATACTCATCGTCCATCATTCATAGCTCATCGTTCATCACTCATCGTTCATCATTCAAAGTTCATCGTTTTTCTTCTTTGTCTGATAAGTACCTCTCTCTCCGCTCAGACCTACACGGCCAGTCCAGATCTGGGCAATATAAAAGAAAACCTAAAAAGCAAATTTCAGAAACCGTTCTTAATCAACGGTGGACTATCACTCAACTCTGTTTATACTGAAAACTGGGGTGAAGGAGCAACCAATCCACAACCCTTCTCGTGGATTGCCACAGGTAACATTAACCTTACTTTGTTCGGAGTAGCCATGCCTTTCTCTTTCAATTATAGCAATCGTAAAGTGCAATATTCTAATCCTTCTTTCAAGTTCAACCGCTTTGCCCTCCATCCCAAATACAAAGCATGGACTCTTCACGCAGGCGATCTCTCCACCACTTTTTCGCCCTACACACTCAACGGATTCCAATACACCGGAGCCGGAGTGGAATACAACAAAGGCAAGTGGCAAGCTCAAATTCTGTACGGACAGTTTATGAAAGCGGTGAAGGAGGATTCTCTGATTACCCCCTCTTACCGACGATTGGGCTGGGGGACAAAAGCAATCTACAGCACCGGTGGACGTAAGATTGGACTCTCATTATTCCACGCCAAAGACAAGGCAGGATCCATTCCAGCTCCGATCAGAGACAAAAATGCCGCAATAGCTCCTATGGAGGGAACTGCATTTGCTGTAGAAGGAAGCTATCCGGTATTAAAAAACCTGTTGGTTAACTTCGAATACAGCACCAGCATCCTGACGAAGGATCTGCGACTGTCAGGTGATACCATAATCAACCGTGCTTCGTTTTTCAAACAACTGGTGGGTTCAGCCAACAGCTCCACTGCCATTTATCATGCCATTAAAGCAGGATTCAACTACAGTCTTGCACAATCGGCCATTGGCGTCAATTACGAGCGCGTAGACCCCGGATACCAAACGCTCGGGGCATATTATTTCACAAACGACTTTGAGAGTATTACCGCCAACTTCGCCCAAAACATGTTGAAAGGAAAGATAACAACCAGTATCAATGCCGGCATCCAAAAAGACGATTTGAACAATGCAAAGCAGAGCCGAATGCAACGACTTCTCCTTTCGGGAAATGTTGCCATCCGTCCGTCGCAAAAGCTCAACATTGGTCTATCATATTCCAATCAGCAAGCATACACGTTTCTGCGTACCGGCTTCGAACAGATTAATCAGGTAACTCCGTATCAGAACCTTGATACACTAAACTTTACCCAATTATCGCAAAATGCAGGACTAAATTGTAACTACACCCTCAGGCAGGATAAAAAGCAGGTACAACTTATTTCGTTCAACTGCAACTATATGGAAAGTGCCAATAAAAAAGGAGAAATCATACGGTTGGGTGATGTGACTCGCTTTCTTAATGGCAACGCCGGACATACGCTTACTTTGTCAGAAATTGGCTTTACAGTAGCAAGTGGTGTAAATTTCAGTTACAACTATGCTGCGACTATCAGTGGCATCACTTGGGGACCGACAATAAACCTATCGAAACTCTTTTTCAAGAAAATACTCCGTACTAATTGCGGACTGGCTTACAATACTAGTTCTAGCCTAGGTAAATCAATCAGTATTTTCAATCTAAGAGGAGGTGCATCAGCCGTAATTGCAAAGAAACACAATCTGAATATGAGCATCGTGTGGCAGAACAAAACGAGCAACGAGTTGGCTAGCACTACTTACCTGACAGCAATGGTAGGCTACGCATATTCATTTTAAAGAACTTAATCTTTCGTTGCAATCACCTTTCTCGTCTAGATTGCTAGATACCATGGAGGGAAGCTTTAATTTGTTCTAGTTGAGCATTGTATTGTTTGTTTTCAGACGAATGCCCGATAACTTTACCCATTTTTACACTCCAACTCGTTGGTTGAATTTCTAATTTGGTATTGAATTGCGCAATGATACCATTTACTGTAACACGGGTAACAATTGGCATTCTACCATCTTTTCTAATTGCATTCCTTTTTAAGTAAAAAAGGAATTTAAATGTACTCTTCATAATTTCATTTTTTAATCGTTACAAAACTAGTTTATTAATTGAAAATGAAATAATTGCAGTGCGGACAATAAGTGTCAAATGTATGCCAATAAGGGACTTTCTGTGACCTATTTTTGATTTTAAAAAAGGTCACGATTTAGTCCTAAAAAAGTGTCTATTTATGACTAAATTTTGTCTTGTATAGTAACAAAATTACAAGGTAGGAAGATGAAAAAACCCTCCAAAACGTTGATTTTGTAGGGTTTGGCTTATGGAGGTCATTTTTTTGACTTG
>Ga0302212_1000275_pt1 | contig 22405 bp, 11 predicted proteins | sample II_Fen_N1_1_FD_200235 | JGI IMG/M metagenome (GOLD analysis project Ga0302212, IMG submission 200235) | Peat permafrost microbial communities from Stordalen Mire near Abisko, Sweden - II_Fen_N1_2 | ecosystem: Environmental > Terrestrial > Soil > Wetlands > Permafrost | place: Sweden: Abisko...
CTTAATTTTACATCGTTGACAGGCGCTCCGGTCGTATTAGTAAAAGTTTCGGTTATATTTTGAACCGATTTTGGGGAGAAAGAAGTAATACGGGACAAACTCACCGGTTGTACATCGTAATGTACACTGACAATATTGGCTTGAACAGCATCGGTAGTTAGTTCGGTTGGGAATCCGGTAGTCATAACACCTTCATAGAATGTTCCGGATGAGCCATTACCATTATCGCCGCCATTACCCAACAGAATACCGCCTTTCTTACTCATTGGAAAATAGTCGCTTTTATCAGGTGTACCAGGACGAACGCCGCTGTAATATGTGGAGAGTTTTCCAGTTTGGGCATTTCCTCCGCGAAGATCCCATTTGTTTCCTCCGCCACCGTCAACAAAGGCAGAAACAAATTTCCAGGAATCGATGGAGGGAACATCGTTCTTTTTAGCATTGTATCCAGTGAATAACCCGGCCTCTAAATCAGTCATTATCCATGGGCCAGGGCCATTACCGCTACCCCAAGCAGTTGCCGTGCCGTAATAGGTGGTTTCCATGGTTCCGGTACCAACTGCACGACCGTTGGTCGATGAATTACCGTAATCGAAGCAGCAACCGCTGTCGTAATGTTTTCCGTCAATGACATAATAAATTCCTTCCGGTTCGTCATTGATAGCAATATCCTTTGCATTGTTGTTTCGTAATCCCATACCTGGAATAATGTAAACACCATACGCTTTATGACCGTTAATGGTAACAGGTGCCATATCGGCAATAGGAAGATTGTTGAAAGCCCCTTTTGCCGGTCCTTTAAATGTTCCTGGAGCTGCCTGAATAAGATCATTTCCCTTCCCGGATTGGTCGTACAACTTGGTTATCAAACACAACGTATTGGCACAAAACGCATCTTGTGCAGCAGCATCAGCGTATCCGCCGGGATCACTTTCTTTGGGTTGAACAACATCAATATCAAGTGTTTTACCATCGGATTGGCGCATTACCTGATAAAGCGGTCCGTTATACGAAGCATATAAAGCACGGGTACTACTGTGTGCCGCAACACAGGGCGTACCGGATGCATTGTAAATATCACAAGGTCCTGTGGGTCTTGAAGGGGTTCCTTTATTGGCTTGTTTAGCTGCTGAAATTAACGCCAGCATGGTCACCGGCACTACAAATGCCAGCACAAGAGTACTCACAAAACGATGTTTTATTTTCATGTTTTTTTATAATTAAACAGGGGTTACCGATTCCTTTCTCAGAACCGGTAACCCTTAGTATTTAGATTTTCAAAAGAAGTTATTCAAAACTTATCCAATCCACTTCGACCGGATTATTGCTTCCTGAAGTGACAACCAGATTCTGCGAACCTTGTTTCAATTTAGAAACCGGAGCTTTGATCGTTTGCCATGCCTGACCTTTAGGGATAGTTACATTAGCTACCACAGGACCGGTTGCGCTATTTAAGTGAACCTGAATACTTCCACCTGCTGCAGCATTCGCTTTTACAGCAATCGATTTAAATTTTTTCTTGGCAAAATCAACTGCATTAAATTGAATCCATGCATCTTTAGCACTGAAAACGGTCTTCCAACCTTTAAAGGTATTTGCAGTATCATTAAATGCAATAACTACGCCTTTATCTGCAATATTGCTGTAACGGTCAATCTGAATTTCTTTCGAAGCATCAACCAACCCTACACCACGTAATGTTGGAATAACTTTTCGAATAGTTCCATCAGCATTGAAGAATAAACTATCCGCTCTAACCGAACGATTCTTGTCAAATTTTGGAGAGTAATCTCTGTCATGATAGAAAAGATACCATTGATCTTTATATTTAACTATCGATTGATGGTTTGTCCAGCAGCCGGATTTTGATTCATCCATGATAACTCCTGCAAATTTATAAGGTCCCATTGGGCTATCGCTCATGGCATATTCCAATCGTTCAATCGTGTTTTCAACATGCGGATAAGTAAGGTAGTATTTTCCATTATTTTCAAATGCAAACGGACCTTCGATAAGACCTTTAGTTGGAAGATTATCAATTACCTGAGCCGGGCCATCGGTTTCCACCAGATTGTCTTTAAGTTTTGCAACGCGAATACGTCCGCCAGCAGTGAAAATATAAGCCTTCCCTTCTTTGTCGAACAACACACATGGGTCGATACCATTGGCACCAGCAACAGCCTGCTCCAAAACGGTGTAAGGACCTTCGGGTTTGTCAGCTGTAGCAACACCGATTTTTCCACCAACCGGGAAATAAAAATAATACTTGCCATTTTTGAAAACACAGTCCGGAGCCCACATATCGTAGTTAATTCTGGTTAACCAGGGCACTTTGGCTTGGGTTACAATCATACCGTGATCCGTCCAGTCAGTCAGGTTTTCGGACGAGAACACGTGGTAGTCTTCCATACAAAACCAATCCTTTCTTAAATTCTTGTCCTTGGGAGCCACAATGTCGTGCGATGGATATAAATAAACCTTTCCATTAAAAACCCGTGCGGTAGGGTCGGCACTAAACTGATCGCGAATGATTGGATTTTGTGCTTGAATGCCCGTAAAAGCTAAGGCAACAAATAATCCAGCCACTAAATGTTTGTGATACTTTTTCATTTCTTATTTATTTGAGTTTAATATTTAATTTTTTATTTCGCTAATTCACTTCCGGCAAATGGTTACTTTTGCTTATTCAAATCAATTTCAATTCGATCAATATCGGGAGTATAATCTATTGAATTAGAGATACGAATAGAATTGTAACCTTTCTTCAAAACAACAGGAATCGATTTTTTAGCAATATTGTTTGTGCTTCCTGAATTTAATTTGGTCAGCTGAGTTTCATTGCCATTTACGCTCAGAGTTACGTTTTTATCTTCAGCCGACAGGTAAAACAAATTTAGGTTGTAGTTTCCGGCATTGGCAGCATACACATCCTGAAATTCAATGTAATTATCGGCGCGTTTACCAATATTGGTTACCTTGGTTTTCCCCGAGCAAGCGGCATCGGCTGTCGGTTTGGCCTGACCCGGAACAATTAGAGTTTCAACTGTCAGGTTAAAGTTATTCATCCAGGCATATTCAGCCTCGAACACTTCTTTCAGTTTGGTATTCTGAGCATTGATTTTTAGAGCACTGACTCCATGCGAAGGGACTGTGGCTGAAAACACCGAATCAACATTGCCCAAATCTTTGTGAGCCCACAAATCGCGAACCGCCGCTTTACCAACGATATTGAGGTCTTTCCAGCGAACAGACAAAACTGCCGGTCTGTTTCCGGTATTCAGCATGGCAACTGCAAATTCCTTGCTCTGACGATCTTTCAGATTCTTTGCCCAAATTTGCACGCTATCATTTTCGTAGATTAAATGTGCCTGTAAACCTGCCGGATCCTGATTGAGTGCAATAATCTCCTTGTTGGTCAGTACGGTTTTGGTTTCGTCCGACATTTTGGTCATATCGCAACCCAAAGCCAACGGAGAAGCTAAAATACACCACATGGTGAAATGACTTTTATCTTCTTCGAAGCTCATTCCACGCCCTACCTCGAGCATATCCATATCGTTGTAATGACCGGGGCTGGCATATTGAGCATGGTATTTATTCAGGTTAATAATACCCATTACACTTTTCCATTTGGCTTTTGAACCCGGAGCAAAATTTATATCGTTGGACATACGCCACGAATCGGCCAAGGTAGTCACCCAAGTTCCGGGAAACTGCCAGCGGCAAATATTGTAGTTTACGTCACGACCAGTGTTATCAATGGCTTTCCGAATCTCGGTATACCGGGTTTTCTCGTCCAGTTTCTGAACACGTCCGCCGCAATAATCCACTTTCAAAAAGTCGAAACCCCAGGTTTTGAAAAATAAATCGGCATCTTGCTGGTCGTGACCGTACAAACCGCCACCTACGCCACCCGGCTGTCCGCTGTATTGCGAACCGCAGGTGTTTTCACCGGCCTCCGAATAAAATCCGGCTTTCAAACCTTTGGAATGAATATAATCCGCCAACTCTTTCATTCCCTTGGGGAATTTTATGGAATCAATGCGCAGCATTCCATTCGAGTAACGCTTATTAAAAAATCCATCGTCGATATTGATATACTGAAAACCAACGCCAGCCAATCCGGAGGATACCATGGCATCCGCCTGACCTTTGATAACACCTTCATCAATTTTAGCTCCGAACTGATTCCAGCTGGCCCAGCCCATCAATGGCGGACGCGGTGTTTTGTTACTCTTATTTTGAGCAATTAAAGCATTTCCAAGCAAAAGGGAAACGGCTAAAACGACAAAAACTTTTTTCATTTATAATTGATTTTTGGTCCGGTATTCTTAATTTTTAGTAATCTTATCTTCCAACCGGAAATAATCAAAATCGGCATTGCCACCCGGAGTCTTTGAAGAATAATAATATAAACCAAAACGATAACCCATAAAGTGTGTCAGGGTATAATCCATTTTTATTTGAGTTCCAATGGCAGTCCATGATTTACCGTCCAGACTGTAGAAGAAATGAGCAATATCCACTTTGTTTGTAAAATCACATTCAGCTTTCAGATAAACAATTTTCTGATTCAGAGGAACAATCTGCGCTTCGACAGGCTTGCGTCCTTCTCCATTGATCATAACAATTGACTTAGTACCGTTTGCCACTTTAACTCCTACTTGTCCAAATTTTTGTTGCAAAAGTCCAAGCCCTGCAAAATCACCGTCCTTTAATCCAGTAACATCGAGCGATGTGATACCGGCTGAAACAGGACCGAATGTTCGTTGAGTCAGTGTATTCTTTGCCTGAACAAACATAGAATCAATTCTACCTGTTTTCAAGCGTAAATATCCTTTCCGTTCGGTTACCGACCATAGTTTATTATCTGGATTGTGATTCCATTGCCAAACCAAAGGCAATGCAGGTTCACCTTTTTTGCGGGTAAATTCATCATTATTCACTATGCCTGGCAGTAACCCTTTGCTTGCGGGAAGCTCAAGTGTTGCTGGAACTTTTCCATTTTCACCTATTACAGGCCATCCATTTTCCCATTTCATAGGTACAAGGTAAGGAATACGACCTACCGAACCGTGATCCTGAAATAGGTAAGCAAACCATTTTCCATCAGGCGTATCAATCATACCTCCCTGAGCAACACCCTGATCCTGAAGAGCAACTTTTCCTTCCCAAGGTCCGTTTAAATTATCAGCACGGTGAACTAAAACAGTACGCATACTATTTCTAGGCCAACAGATATTGAATAAATAATATTTGCCATCGTGTTTGAATAACTGAGAACCTTCGGCTGGAAGCATGATATTTCCACCCGGAGCGCTTGCGTTTTCGATAAGAACTCTTTCAGATCCTTCTTTTATACCCGACAAATCTTCTTTTATTTCATAAATTTTAAGTTTTCCAGCACCTGTCACTAAATAAATGCGATCATCATCATCGAAAAATAAAGTATTATCGTGATAAGATGGTTTAAATGAATGCTCAACCCAAGGCCCTTTTTCAATATCTTTAGTTGTAAAAATATAGGTTTTGCCTGTTGTTGAAGAAAAAGTAGAAATGTAATAAAGCCCATTGTGAAAACGGATACAGCTCGCCCATGATCCTTTTCCATAATCATTCTTGCCGTTATTCAGGTCTAACTTATCCATTTCTCCCAGCGTATTATAAGCATAACTTACAATTTTCCAATTTATTAAATCTTTAGATTTCATAATTGGAACACCAGGGTTCATGTGCATGGTGGTACTACTCATATAATAAGTATCACCTACGCGAATCATCGACATATCAGGTACATCGGCATAAATAATTGGGTTTTGCGCCTTATTCACTTGCGCTTGAAGCATTGTAAAGCATACTAAAACAATAAATAATGCTACTATCGAAAATAATTTTTTCATCGATTATATTTTTTGTTTATTTCAAATCTTAAAAACACTTGACGAATTAAGGTAAAATCACAAATAATTTTTTTAATACACATTTAGGTCGTTTTTTTGAATCACGCCATAAATTGCCTAGACTATTATGACTATAAAAAGCTATAAAGGTTTAAAGTCATCAGCGATTTTATATTAATTTCTATGTAAATTGGCAAAGCACTTGAATTGGTCAATAGAATAGTACTTTTTTATCGGCACGGATATATAGAACACCTTTTAGTGGAGAAAATACTTAGCGTTCCCAAATATCAAATATTTTATAAGCTGTATTTTCATCTTTCTTATGTCGAACAGAGTCTACTTCGGTTAATATATTTAACCTCAACAGTATGGTTAATGTAGAAATCCCATTACTGAGAGTCAAATTGGCACTGATTATTGATTGCAGGCTCACTTTTATTAATAACTTGATAAAAAGACTCGCCGCCATTAAACATTTATAGTGTTATGCAAAATTCGAACTATCGAACTTAACATAACACTAAAACAGAAAAAACAGAAAGCCAATTCAGTCTCGAGTTCTGATAACTTATTTCTTTAAAACAATTGTATATGTTTTGCCGGCTTCGGTAGGCAGGTCGTATGAATAAGTCTTTTTCAGGGTCAACGAATTTAGTTTTGCATCGGGAGAAATGAGCGGTTCTTTTACTTTCACAATATCAAAGAACGGATTTGAGTTATCACCCTTTGCTGCTTTCAATGCTTTTCCATCAGCTAAGCTAACTTCATTCGGAACACGAATACGGCAATTTCCGCCTAAGCCCGATTTGATGACGATTTTTTGAGCTTGATTATTATCCCAAACGATGCTTACTTCAAATCCGCCATAAGCTTTTAAACAGGTAATGCTTCCCTTTTTCCAATCATCGGGCAAAGCAGGCAGAATATCGATAGCACCGTCGTGTGTTTGAAGCAACATTTCGGTAATACCCGAAGTACAACCAAAGTTACCATCAATCTGGAAAGGCGGATGCGCATCGAAAAGATTTGGATAAGTTCCACCACCGCGGCTCATACCACCTTTCGATGGATCAACAAGCGTAAGCTGATCGGAAATCAGTTTACGAGCATGGTTTCCATCCAACAATCTGGCCCAAAAGTTCACTTTCCAGCCCATTGACCAGCCGGTTGAAACATCGCCACGATAATTGAGTGAAGTGCGTGCCGCATCGAATAATTGCGGAGTGGTGTAAGGAGTAATTTGATTACTTGGGAACAAACCGTATAAATGCGAAACATGTCGGTTTTGATCTTTCGGATTATCCCAATCCTGCAACCATTCCTGCAATTGACCTAACCGACCGATTTGCATTGGAGGAAGGCGATCCAGTATTTTTTGGAAATCGGCAGTCTGAGCCGCATCTTTTTTCAGCAATTTTGCCGTTTTGATCGTTTTGGTGAATAAATCAAAAAGCAATTGATTATCAATAGTACAGCCGGCTACTAATGCACTTGGGTGTCCGGTCGGAGTATTTTCGGGAGAGACAGAAGGACTTACCACCAACCATTTATGCGTTGGTTCTTCAATCAGGAAATCTTTGTAAAATTCGCAAGCCGATTTCAAAACCGGATAAACCGATTCGAGGTATTTCAAGTCACCATTATAAAGATATTTTTCCCATAAGTGTTGCGACAACCAGGCACCACCCATTGGCCATTGACCGGCATCGGCAAAGTCAACCACACCGCTAATGCGCCAAATATCGGTGTTGTGGTGAGCTACCCAACCATTCGCACCGTACATAACCTTAGCCGTTTCTTTGCCCGATTCCGAGAGTTCTTTAATCATCTGAACCAGCGGCTCATGCATTTCGGACATATTTGTCTTTTCTGCCGGCCAGTAATTCATCTCGGTATTGATATTGATGGTGTATTTGCTATCCCACATCGGGTTATTGCTTCCGTTCCAGATTCCCTGAAGATTAGCCACTTGTCCGCCGGGTTGCGAAGAGCAAATCAACAGATATCGTCCGAACTGATAGTACATGGAAACCAGTTCCGGGTCATTACTTTTCGAAAAGTTCAAAATACGCTCATTTGTAGGCGCTTGAGCAGCCGGAGAAGTTCCCAAATCAAAATTCACACGTTTGAAATATTTCTGAAAAGAAGCAATGTTATCCTTAAGCATCTTGGCATACGGTTTCTTTTCGGCAGCGGCAAGGTATTTAGTACACTTTTCAGCTTCGTTAGCTGTCAGCGTTTTGTAATCCACAAAGTTTGTAGCAATTGAAATCAGAATCACCACTTCGTTGGCATTGGTCACTTTGACTGTATTTGCTTCAACCGAGGTTGTACCACCAGTATTGATTACTTTAGCACGCGCATCGAATTTAACTTGTCCGGTTACACCTTCGTGGTTACCTGAAAGACCTGTCATTTCGAGTGTGTTGGAATCCAAAGCTGTAGACGATTTCTGCAACTGACTATCAAAGCTTGCAGCAAATGTAAGTTGACCCGGTTTGCTAGCCGAAAGTTTCACAACAATAACCTGATCGGGTTGCGAAGCAAAAACTTCTCTTTTATAAGTTACGTCGCCTACCTGGTAAGTGGTGGTTTGAATGGCATTTTCCAAATCCAATTCACGGTAATAATTGGTAAATCCATCCGCATTATTGAACGCCAAGTTCAGGTTTCCAATCGATTGGAACATAGAACCATGTAATTTTTTGGCTGTCAGATATTTATTCGACAGGTTGTTCGCACGTTTGTAATCTTCTTTGAAAATAAAATAACGAATGGAATCCAACCCAATTAAACCATCCGGGTTGTCGTTACGGGAAGGTCCACCCGACCAGAAACTACTTTCGTTCAGTTGAAGTTGTTCCTTGGCTGGATTTCCAAAAACCATGGCTGCAATCCGACCATTTCCTAACGGAAGTGCTTCGTTCCAATTGGCTGCAGGTTTATTGTACCACATTTTCAGCTTACCGCCTTTCTGAGCCTGGGACTGCGCCAAGGGAAGAAGGGTAAACACTGAAATCAATAAAGCAAATTTAAGTGTTTTCATGTTTTATATTTAATTTATAATTTATTTTTTCAAGTACAATTAACTAATTAATTCATTCTAAACCAATCGAAGTCAACATATCCACCCGCTTCTTTGGTTGCATAATTAAAAAGACAAAACTTGTTTCCGGTAAATATCTTCAAGCTAAATTGCATAGATATTTCATTTCCAAGAGATATAAAAATCTTATTATCAACACTATATTCAAACGATGCCTTCTTAGTTGAATTCGAGGCTTTTGCGCGTAAATATAGCGTCGGAGTTCTTAGTGCCACTGAGTCAATTGTTGTTCCATTGTTCACCATTACTAAATACTTGCTTCCATTGGTTTGTTTTACTCCAATAAAGCCATACGGATCCTGAAACACACATAAACCGGCTAAATCTCCATCTTTCATATTCGTAACATCCAATTTTGTTGTGGCAGTTGTAGGAATGGCTTGATTATATTTAACGTATGGTCTTTGCGTCAGGGTATTCAATGCTTTTAAAAAACCAGACACCGGTTTCACTGTCGATAATCTTAAGTATCCGGGCTTTTTAGTAAGCGACCATTTGGTTGAATCTGGATTATGATTCCATGCCCACTGCATTCCCAATGTTTTAGAATCAAATTCATCAGAGGTAGGCAATGATTTTACAGGGTACGATTTCCCAACATTTGGTTTTTTAAAGGTGGTTACGGCTCTTCCATTAACACCAGCAATTGGCCAGTCATCTACCCATGTTACCGGCTGTAAAGATGGTACACGTCCAAGTGGCCCAATGTCAATAAATAACATGGTCCACCATTCGCCGGTTTGTGTTTGGATTAACGCACCTTGATGAATTCCGAAGTTCACATTCTTTCTATCTGTTTCTTTAAGGACAATTTTTTCCTCGTAAGGCCCCCAAATGCTTTTTGAACGCAATGCAACCTGAAAACCATCAGCACCACCATACGTACAATAGATATAATAATAACCGTTTAAATTATAAATATGTGATCCTTCAATTCCAGCGCGCAAATCGCCTGTAAAAACAAGTGAATCTTTACTTACGGGAACGAAATCACTATTTAATTCCGTTACTGAAATTTTTCCATATCCATGTGCAACGTAAATTTTACCGTTATCATCAAAAAAGAAACCACAGTCATGAAAACCTCTACCCAGTCTTTTAATCTCCCATTCTCCTTCCGGATCGGTGGCTGAACAAATAAAACCGCCATCATCCAACGTGTTAAACATGACATAAAACTTGCCATTAAGGTATTTCATTGTTCCCGCCCATTGACCTTTTGCATACCGATTTCCATCAATCAGATTGTAGTTTGGGTGAACATCCAACCGTTTGACTATATTGACACAATACTCCCAGTTTACCAAGTCTTTCGATTTTAACAACGGAACACCCGGAAATACAAACATAGTGGTTGAAAGCATGTAATAAGTGTCATTCACACGAATCACATCAACGTCAGGAAAATCAAAAGGAATTACAGGATTTGTATAGGTTCCGTCACCATTATCACCATGTATGCTTTGCGCTTGTAATGGAGACATTAAAGCCACACTCTGAATTAAAATAATTAAAGCACAAAGACTTTTAAGATGATTCATGTTGAGGATAATATTAGTATAATGATGTGAGGTTGTATTTTTTATAAGTAAATAGCCTACAATTGATATTTATTTACAATTATAATTCACGACTTGCTTCGTTTTGCAAATATAGAGATTATTCTAGTCTCTTTAACCTTTTCAAAACTGATTTTTTTATTCAACTTTCATTTTTAATGCAGCTACATCAAAATATCGTAAATTTTAATGTTTAAACTGACATTTGAAACTCTCATTTCTTTGCTTTAATCCGAATCACGGTCAGCGACATGGCAGGAGCCGAATAATCAAACGCATTCTTTATTTTCACAACAGTTGTGGTTGGAATCACTGAGTTTGGTTTCTCCAATGTATTTTCAGCATCTGCATTTCCTGTAAGAACAGTTTGTTCGGCTTGCGGAGATAAAGTACCAAATTTCCCGAGATTTATTTTAAAAGGCTTAGTCTCCTTGCCAAAATTAACCATTTTCAGGATAATATCACCACTTTTACTGTCTTTCACACACGAAACAGCCAGATTAGCATCCTTTTCGTCCTTTGAAATTATGTTACTGAAATAATAATCACCTTGATTGGCCGAGAACATTTTCTGAACATAATAATTCGGAGTCAGACAAACGTTGGTATTGTCAAAGAACACCATATCCGTTTTCCATTGGGTGTAATCTTTCTTGGCAAAAAGCGGCGCATACGAAGCCATTCTCACCACATCGCCATTACGTTCAAGCGAAGTCATATAAGCTGCTTCGGCAATTGCATTCTGCATTTTGTTACCCCACGAGGCATATTCGCCCAGGTACACCTGAGTTGCATTACGTTTGTAGGAATCATACCGGTTTTGATGCGAGATAAACCATTCGGGGCTGGTATAATAATGCTCGTCCACCACCGGAATTTTTAAATCATTCGCAATCTTCCAGCCTTTTTCAAAGTCTTCGCCATCGGGCGATGGACCCACTGTTCCAATCACAACAATCTCGGGATGTTTGGCTTTTACGGCATCGAAAATCATTTTGAAGCGAATTTCAAATTCGTGGGTTATTTTATCCTCATTTCCGATTCCAACGTATTGAAGATTGAACGATGCCGGATGTCCCGCGGCAGCACGCTTGGCTCCCCAGGTGGAAGTTACCGGTCCGTTAGCCCATTCAATCAGGTCTAATACTTCCTGGATATATTCTTTCATTTCGCTCAATGGCAAGGCACGTTGCCCCGTTCCGCCAATTTGCCAGGTATTCCCGGAATTTTGGCAGCTAACCGCAGCAGGTAAAACCGGAAGCGGTTTGGCTCCGATATCTTCGCAAAACTGGAAAAATTCAAAATAGCCCAAACCTGCGGTCTGGTTGTAACCCCAGATATTACGTTGTTCCTTGCGCTGTTCGAGGGGACCAATCGTATTTTTCCAGCGGTACATATTGCCCAATCCGTCGCCGTGAGCCAAACAGCCACCCGGGAAACGAATAAAGCGAGGTTTCATATCCGCCAACAGTTGCGCCAAGTCGGCTCTCAACCCATTGGGGCGATTTTTGAACGTTTTTTCGGGAAATAGCGAAATAACATCCAATGCCACTTTGCCTTCGGAAACAGCCAAAACCACCAAATTTGCATTTTCATCATTTTCGGAAACCACCAGGTCGGCAGTGTATTTCTCCCAATTGGTAGAAACTGTGGTGAATCTTGTTTCGGCAAGCACTTTGCCTTTAGCCGTTTGCAAACTCACCTGAAACGAAACCGGCAGGTTGCTCAGCTGGCGTGCAAACATTGAGAATTTATATCTTTCGTTGGCTTTGACCACCATTCCGGCAAAGCCGCTATTTGTTAATCCAACACCCGATACGCCTGAAAATTTGGCTTCTTTTCCAATGTGCTCAACGTCCAGAACCATGTAATGCGGATTGTTCGGGTGAATCGGCGTGTTGGTTTCAACACTGATTCTGCCATACGAATAACCCGTTGTGGTATATTCCCAGAACGAATACGGATTCCAGTCCTTCTGCTCGGTAGGCGAATATTCAAACGAACGGTTTTGCACCTGCTCGGCATACAATCCGCCATCAGCCGAATAATTTATATCCTCAAAAAATAATCCGAACAAATCGGAACTGATTTTTTTCCCTCCGGTTGTAGTTTGAGCAGGAAGCATTGTTGAGGTCAGGCATAAACCGACCAAAAGCACTTTAGCTAGTTTTGTATTTAATTTTTTCATTTTGAAATTATATTGGATTTAAACTGGAATCAATTCGTACACTTTGCCCTTCTCGGCACTTAACTCAAGCGTATAAAGACCTTCTCTGTTTACAGAAACAATCGTTTGTCCCGACACTTTCAACGGAGAGCCGGAGCGAATGATATACTTACCGGCAAATTTGGGTTTAACAAGCACTTTTTGCGGTTTGCCGTTCTCCCATTGAATATCCACCACGACATCACCCCGTGCCACTAATCCTTTCACTTCGCCATTTTTCCATGCGCCGGGTAATGCCGGCAAAATTTCGATATATCCGTTGTGACTTTGCAACAGCATTTCGGCTATACCGGCTGTACCGCCGAAGTTTCCATCAATCTGGAAAGGTGGGTGAGCGCAAAACAAATTGGGGTAAGTACCGCCTCCATCGGACATGTTTAGTCCGGCATCTTCGGTGGGTTTCAGTAAATTTTTCAACAATTGATACGCCCTGTCACCATCTTTGAGTCTGGCCCACAAGTTCACTTTCCAGGCAAGCGACCATCCCGAACCGATGTCCGTTCTTACATCCAGCGTTTTTCGGGCTGCCCGGGCAAGTTCCGGAGTGGTCTGCGGATCAATTTGATTCCCCGGATACAACATGTACAAATGCGACACGTGTCTGTGGGTGATTTCCGTTTCTTTAAAGTCTTCGCTCCACTCCAGCAGTCGACCATCAGCGCCAATTTTTGGAGTTGCCAAATTTTGCAGCGCATTTTTAATTGTGGGCAGCAACGCATTTTGATCCTTCAAAATATCGGAAGCAGCCAGCACATTCGTAAAGAGCTCATGTATAATTTCCTGATCGTGTGAAGGCCCCATGCAAATGGAACCAATCGAGCCATCGGGAGCTACAAAAGCGTTTTCAGGCGAAGTGGAAGGACCGGAAACCAATTTACCCGTTTTGGGGTCTTTGACCAGCCAATCCAAATAGAACCGGGCGGCGCTAAGCATGACCGGATAAACGCGTTTCAGGTAAGAGTTGTCGAGCGTAAACGTGTAATGATCCCAAAGATGCCTGCAAAGCCAACCGCCACCCGAGACGTACAGACCCCATCGGACACCTTCGCCGGGAGCGGTAAACCCCCAAACATTAACGATAGTCTGAGCGCACCAACCCGATGCGTGGTATTGTACCGCAGCAGTGATTTCACCCGGCTTTACCAGCGATTCGATAAGATTGGACATTGGGCTGAAACATTCACCGAGGTTGACAATATCTGCCGCCCAATAATTCATTTGCAGGTTAATGTTGGTATGATAATCGCTATTCCACGGAGCCTGAATCTTGTTGCACCAAATGCCCTGTAAGTTGGCCGGAAGGGAACCCTCGCGGGATGAGGAAATCAAAAGATAACGTCCGAACTGAAAATAGACTTCCTGCAAATGAAGGTCATTCGGGTTATTGGCCTGATTCCTCAATCGTCTGTCAGTTGGGATTGTATCCGGGGTATTTCCTGACAAATTAAGGCTTACTTTACTAAAAAGTGAAGCGTAATCATCAACGTGATTTTTCAAAAGAACAGCATAGGTTTTGGAAGCTGCTTTCGTAAGTTGGGTCAATGAAGTGATTTTGGGGTCGCTACCAATGTAGGTCGGATATTCTTGCTTGTAATTGGTCGAAGCGGTCAATATCATCACCACTTCGTCCGCTCCCTGTACCTGAATTTTATTATCCGGGTAACTTATCTTTCCGGTTTTGGTAATTGCCTGAAGTCGGGCTGCATACTGCATTCCATCGCCTCCTTTGCCGTTGGGCAATATGCCGGTCATTAATAATTGATCATTCACAGTAAGTGTTTCGAACCGCTCAGGGCGGGTAAGCTCTGTTGTGAAATTCAATGCACCTTTTTGGCTGGCAGAAAAACGGATTACCAGTGCTTTATCTGGGTAACTGGTGAAAATTTCCCGCTTATACTGAACACCTTCCTGAGTATAACTAACCGTAACGACTCCCCGATTCAAATCAAGCTCCCGTTTGTAGTTTTTATATGGACTTGTTTTTCCAAAATCAAAGTACAAATTACCTAACATTTGGTAAGATCCGTAGGGAGCATTTGCACCACTTCCATTGCCTGAACCGACTCCTTTGCAAACCTGAGTTTTGGCTGTCAAAGCATTAGCTTCACGATACTTTCCATCAAAAAGGAGATTTCTTATTTTTTCCAATGACTCCGCAGCTTGCGGATTATTGTTATTATCCGGACTCCCCGACCACAGGGTTTTCTCGTTGAGTTGAATCAGTTCCTGGTTTACATTGCCATAAACCATCGCACCTAAAAAACCATTACCAACCGGCAAAGCCCGTAACCATTCATTATCATTTTTCCAACTGTTTTTCACATCAGCTGTGGAAGTACTCGCCGGTGTATCAAACCAAATTCTTAAATCCTTTCCGGATTTTGCGTAAAGCGAACAAGTAAAAAAAACTATGGCAAATACCAAAAGGATTTTTTTCAATAATTGGTGTGTGTCAATATTCTTAAGCATTAGAATGAGTGTAAATAATCAGCAAATATTAAATAATTAAATTTACAAACTGTTTTTTGAAAACTAACGCATAAGGATGATTTTCCATTTATTCACCATCACTACAAAGTTAAAATATAAATAGAATAAACACACTAAAAATCATAGGAATTGATAAGTATTTCAAATTAAGCAAACTCCATACAAAACAATGAATCAAGAGTAGAGTCTCAATGACTCATTGTTAGCATAATGCGCTTATAATAAGAAAGAAATATAAATTCAATTAAATAAATTTTAAGAATGATATTCTAAAAAAAGAACTCAAATTAATATCCATTGATTTCCAAATTTATGATTTTCATGAAAAAGGGAATGGAGCAAGATCATTTATAAATATTCTTCAAGGAATATTATTTGGCCGCATTCAACAATCTGACATAATAAACTGGACCTGCAATACTTCCAGCTTGGGGAACAAATTTTACCCGAACAAAATCTTTACCTTTGAGCATTGACTCAGGGATGAGATATTCAACATTTTTAAATTCTTTTTTGTTCCATTTTCCGACAATATCTTCACTTATTAGTTTCTCATCATCAATAAAGATATCAAACTTTTTATTTCCAAACTCAGCTCCCCAATAACGAACCATTAAGCTTAACAATGTTGCATTGTTTGTACTGAGTTTGTAACTGAAATAGCCGCCATTGCGGGCATCGCGCCAAAATTCATCCTGATTGTTGCCTGTATTTGAATTTTGTTTTTCGGCAGCATGGTCCACTTCGGGCTGTTGCTCGCCTGGTGCAACAAAATCAATCGTGCGATTCTGAAGTGCTAGTTTTTCTTTTTCCAATATTGCTAAAGAATCTAAATAATTCTTGCTTTGAGCGTTAGTCAGATTCATCCAATAAATTTCATATCTCGAATCATGAATTTGGTAAAATGGCATCAATTCAATAGTCTGAGCATTTATCAGTTTAACACCAGACACAGTAAAATTCAACGGTTTATCCTTAACAGGTAGCAGTTTGTCAGTAATTTTTGAAATATCATCTTCAATTATAATCGGTGCTTTATCAACAGGTAGTTTTTGACCTCCGGCAATATGACCCCATCGACTGTCGTTTGCAACCAATCCTTTCAAATCTACTGTTCCAGTTTTAGCACCAAGCAAAATCGGTCCATGCATAATTGCCATATAATTAGGCACATTCGGCATTTTTACAATCGAATTATGCATGGGCAATAATATGCTAACAACATCACCAACTTTCCATTTACGATTGATGGAAATATAGGAAGAGGGGTGCAAAACATAAGATACTGCTTTACCATTTACAAAAACTTTCAACGCACCATCCTTAACCCACACTGGGTAGCGAATTAATAGTTTAAAGGCGGAAGCAGCCTTTGTTATCGTCAGTTTTACTTGTTCTTCCGAAGGAAATTTAGTTTCTTGTTTGAGTACAATTCCTTTCTCTTTCCAATTCAGTTGTGAAGGAATGAAAAGGTTTAAAAACAACGAATCGTGTTGATGAGTGTAGATAAATTGATTGTATTTGCCATGGTTTTCCATACCACTTCCAACACAACACCACATGGCTTCATTCGGAGCCGAGTAAACCCGATAATGACGAGGACGTGCCGGTGTGAAGTAAACATAACCTCCGTGTTCGGGATGTTGGGTCGACAAAATATGATTGAACAAGGCCTTTTCGTAGAAATCGGCATATTTGGCTTTCGGGCTGACGCGGAATAAATCTTCGGTCAGTTTCAACATATTGTATGTGTTGCAAGACTCAGGACCTTCAACTTCGTTTACAAAATCGATACCTGCAGCTGCACTTGGGAAAATTTCCCTGCGGCTATTACCACCAAACGCTAGCGTACGGTTTCCGGTCACAGTTTCCCAAAAGAAACTTCCGGCTTCGCCAAATTTTTTGTCGTTGGATAGTTCGGCAATACGTTCAAAACCAATGGCTTTTGGAACCTGAGTATTAGCATGCAGGTTATCCAAATTGTCTTTGTCAACCGACATGGCATCGAGTAACATATTGTGTGAAAAACGCTTTGCAGCAGTAAGATATTTCTGGTTACCAGTCATTTGATAGGCATCGGCAAAAACTTCATTCATGCCACCTTGCTCAGTGCCTAACATCGATTGCATTTGCTCATTCGTTAATGCCGAAGTGATTGAAATACCCCAGTCGCAAAACTTCAGAAACATTGTTTTTGCTTCTTCATTACCAGTATACAACCACGCATCGCGCAAACCGGCATACATTTTATGAACGTTGTACCATGGAACCCACGCAGAACTAAATGTTTTAAAATTACCAGTTTTGAATGTTGACCAAACTCCTTTACTATTCGGAACTGCACCTACATAACCAACTCCCCAGTCGGGATAACTGGCTCCATTGGCATCCTGACAAGCTTTGAGTTCAGCAATCATATAATCCATCCGTTTTTTACATTCGGCATTACCGGTAGCAGCATAGTTCATGGCAACAGCAGTAAGGTAATGACCTCCCACGTGACCATCCAGTCCGTCCCAATTCGCATAAGATTTTGCCTTTTCAGGTAGACCGGCTTCTTTTCTATATCCAGCCAATAAACGATCAACATCATACTTAATCAGTGTCTCGATATTCAAGTCGCGTGCATGTTTAAACGGACTATCCAATAAAATCACATCCTTTAATGGAAATTCATTGGGGTATAATTTTTCTTGAGCTGTCAATTGGCTCATTGATGCCAACAAGCAGATTGTCAAGCAAGAAAGAAAAAAACTTCTTTTCATTTTATATAATATTAAAATTTACTTATAAAGTTCTGATAAGGACTACTTTTTAGCTATTTTACGAGCCTATTTTTTAACTGATCTTTTACTTACAATCACTTTTCCTTTTACAAAACTTAGCGATTGAATAAGAATTTTACCTTCGCTTTCGGTTGGAAATTTCACAAAAATATCGTGATGCCCGGTCAAGCCCTTAACGGCACTAGTAAATGTATTCATACCGTTTTCTCCCGTTGCTGTTACAGGAACGATGGCGATTAGTTTACCCGCTTTCAAATCGTCCAACCAGATTTCCAAGTTTCCTTTCACCGACGAAGATGCAACAACCTGAATTGCAGAAGGAGCTATATTTCCCATTTCTACACCCGAAATCATAAACCAACCTCCGTAGTTCGACGTGTTGGTAACCGCTTTGAAGGTTTCATTTTTAATATTTTTCACCCCAAAATAGTTGCTATAACCAATCGCCGGAAGAGTTGAATATCCATCTTTACAAATAAAGAAATCAAAATCGGCCGATTTTCCTTCGGTAAATAACCCCACGCTGGTTCCTACCCACGAATTGTAGTTAGGCTGACTTTTATCCAAATTAACGGCACTTATCGGTGCGCCAACCGAAATCCATTTTTCACCATCAGCACTGTAATATCCGGTCAGATAATGTTCGTTTCTTTCAACTTTCAACCAAACAACATTGCCGGCAGTATTTGGAACGGAACGTATTTCTTTATCCATATTAAAAATCACCTTTTGAATCGAATCAAATCCTGTGAATAAACGCACAAAAGTCCGCTGGTTTCCGTTAGTCAAATAAATTCCGGCCTTTGTACGAGCATTAGTTGATTTTAAATCTACTTTGGTTACTGCTGTATAGAAATGATCTGTTTCTTTTTGAACCAAATGAGTCATAAGGCTATCGGTCTTTAATCGAATCCACCCTTTTCTCTCGGTAAGAGAATAGCTCGCAGCAGCTTTCTTAGTCAAGAAATGCCAGTTTAGGCTTAACACCGGCGATTCAAAGAAATCACTCTGAACACTTCTCCACAAAATTCCGGATTGAGGCAGGTTCGGTTTCACGACGGGTTGTGTGGTTGGAGCCATTCCCCACGGGCGATTACCCTCCCAAATAAGTGGATAAAGGGATGTTTGACGACCAGTACCTGACCAATCATCCCCCACATTGTCATATTTTTCATAGCTTTGAGCAATCGTCCACCATGAACCATCGGCAAGCTGAACAGGTGCTGACATGTGGTTGGGACGACGAAATCCAACGTTTGGATCAGTGATATTTTGAAAGAAATTGCCCAATCTCTCCCATTTTGAAGAGTCAGCAGTTAATTCTTTTGAACGTAAAAGGTATTGTCCGCCAGACACATCTCCCGCAGGATAGTAAAAATAGTAACCGTTACTTTTTGACATAACCGGACCTTCCGCCCAACTGTATTGTTTTTTGGCGTTAATCCAATCCATATTCATTACTTTTCCGGTTAACTGACCGTCTTTACCAATTTCCTGAATTCGATTAACTAATTGACCATTTTTGATAACCATATACGGTTTTCCATCATCGTCAACGAAAATGGAATTGTCATAGCCTAATGGTCCTGTTTCATTATTTGTCTTAACTTCAACGGGGGTTGACCACGGTCCTTTTGGAGAATCAGCTTTGCAGAACCATTGACCACCTGCTGAAAAATAAATCCAATATGATCCATAAAAATAGGTAATAGCGCCCTGCCAAATACCCGATGAAGGTCTATCCGAAACCCAACCGGCCTTTTCGGGAGGTAAAACGCGTGCAATAATTTCCCAGTGAACTAAATCTGTGGAATGATAAACGGGCATGAAAGGATTAAAATGAAAAGTAGAACCACAGTGATAAAAATCATTATCTACTTTAAGTAAGGTCGGATCGGGGTGATCGCCGGGCAAAGTGGGGTTAACATAGGTTTTTACCTCTTGATAAAAAGATTTGTCGTAATTGCTTTGAGCAAATGCGGATGAAGGCAAGAAAACGCTCCCCATCACCCAAAGAACAACATAAAAGTAATTTCTCATTCAATATGTAAATTTAATTATTATTTCAATGCAATATCAAACTCTCTAAAATATAACGAGCTTATATCTTAATTTTATTTTTAATATAAATTCCTGTGAGAAAGTTGAAAAACCTCACAAAGCTACGAAAATTCGATGTTAACTTACCTCAAAAACATATTCAAATGTTGCATATTATAGAACAAATCGTGCATAATTGCAAAAAAAATGTTCCGATAGAAAAAACTACCGGAACAATTCCTTTTTTTTATAGAAATTGATCTATTCTTTGTATCAAAAATAACTTACAAGTGAAATGTATGCTTAACTATTAATTTTCAATAATTCACTTCAACTCTTTGAAATTTTATTTAAATAAATTCAAATCAATGGACTCTCCTAACCTTTTATGACCTGCCTCGTTGGGGTGCAAGAAATCGTTGTCGTGCATATCGGGGAGGATTGTTTTAGGAGCACTTGGATTTTCCATGGTTTTATCGAAATCAATTACCGCATCAAACCGTCCACTGGATCTAATCCAGGCATTGACAGTATCGCGGGCCGTTTGACGGTAATCGGCATCGTAAAACGATTTGGCGAAAGGCATAATGGTAGCTCCATACACTTTGATTCCTTTGGCATGCGCCTTTTCAATCATTTGGGTATAAGCATCAATCAGTTCTTTAGCCATTTGCGGAGCAATTTCTTTGGAGCGAATGCCGCCGATATCATTAATTCCCTCAAAAATAATCAACCAACGCACCCCGTTTTGAGCCAAAATATCTCTATCGAAACGGTTTAAAGCAGTTGGACCCAGTCCACCCCGAACCACACAGTTTCCACCAATTCCCAAGTTAAGCACAGCCAATTGATTTGTTGACGGATTTTTCAACAACCGTTCTGAAAAAACATCAGCCCATCGATTTTGTTTATTTGTTACCGAACCCCGACCATCGGTTATTGAGTTTCCAATAATCGCAATGGCAGCCGCTTTACTCGAAGTTTGCACATCGATAGCATTAATCACATACCAGTGATCCGTTTTTGTAGCACCTGCAAAATCAGCGGAAGTCATTTGATTACCGGCTAAAATAAAGGACGTTGTGCGTGAACCCGGATGTCCGGTTACAGTCGGCGAAGTTTCGCCAAAACTGATAGTTATTGCCAGTTTTGTACCGGGTGCCAGTTTGAAAGCTATGGGGTCTGACACAATTTCTGCATTTGCAGTCATCGTTACTTCACTCTTTTTATCAAAGGTCAATAACTTCTGAGTTGCAATATCCACAGTACTTTCTTCAGTAGGAACGGCAATCGAAACTGATTTCAAGGTTACCGGGCTGTTGCTAAATACGTTTGAAAAACGAAGTCGAACAGCCTCTCCACCGATTGAAACACGTACAATCTGGCGGATAGTATTATTAGTCAAACCGGGTGCAGGCGGCATATTGTTCGGCTCCACCAATTGAGGTGCCGTACTCCAGGTAGTGACCCAGGTTTTAGGAGCTTCAACCTTCATTTTGATTGGAGCTGACTTTGCTTTAGCATTCAATTCAGCACCTGAAATTCCCAATAAAACGATACTGTAAAACAGCAGGACTTTGAACTTCATGATTGAAGCAAGAAGTGTTTTTTTCATTTTCCGATGATATTAACGTAATCAAAAAAACTGATTTGAGGAGCCAATCCAAATCCAGGGATTCAGATTGGCTCCTCAAAATTCTTTATTTTTTTTCAGCTACTTTATAACCCAATATGGAAAGCATTTTTTCTCCATAACGTTTACCCAATTCTCTGTAACCAGCTATGGTAAAATGCAAATTGTCGCCTTTTTGTGGACAGCCAGCCGATGATACAACATACGAATTTGGAATGGTTTGAGGCAAAGTAGCAATAATTTTATTCATACTTGCACATGCCCCTTTTTGATCTTCATTTACTGTTTCGCCAGCCAGAAGAGGAGTTTTCTTCGGATCAAGATTTAAGTCCTTCATTAAATTATCATATACCCCTTTCACCTTTTTAGTCCAAAGCGAATCATTGGTATTCGATTCTCCCTGATGCAACAAAATACCTTTGATTACACCATCCTTTTGTGCCAGTTTAGCCATTTCAACAAGACGAGCATAAGGATTACCATCATATTCCTTAATCATGTTCTTCATCCAGCCAGCAGCTGTCGCTGCATAAGTCTGGTAGTTATCTTTGTCGAACAATTCAATTTTGCATCCACCAATAGCCACATTAATTACTCCAACTGTAACATCTTTAGGAAGATTGGCAACCATTGTTTTACCAAAATAATCGGCCGGGGTAAG
>Ga0302212_1000278_pt1 | contig 22211 bp, 3 predicted proteins | sample II_Fen_N1_1_FD_200235 | JGI IMG/M metagenome (GOLD analysis project Ga0302212, IMG submission 200235) | Peat permafrost microbial communities from Stordalen Mire near Abisko, Sweden - II_Fen_N1_2 | ecosystem: Environmental > Terrestrial > Soil > Wetlands > Permafrost | place: Sweden: Abisko...
AAGCTGGGCTAACAACATAACCGGTTACTGTACCTTTGACACTTGGTGTAAGAGCGGTGATAGCTGTTCCTGTTTCGTAAACTACTGGAGTAGCATAACTCAAATTGCTTGGTGCTGGATTTGGAGTTACCTGATCAATTACCGTGATAGTCACGGCAAAGCTCGTGCTACCGTTGGTATTGCTGGCAGTTACCAAATAGCTGTTTGTTGCACTAGCTGTTGTTGGTGTTCCTGAGATTATACCGGTTGTGGCATCTAAACTCAAACCTGCTGGTAAAGCTGGGCTAACAACATAACCGGTTACTGTACCTTTGACACTTGGTGTAAGAGCGGTGATAGCTGTTCCTGTTTCGTAAACTACTGGAGTAGCATAACTCAAATTGCTTGGTGCTGGATTTGGAGTAATAACACTTAAAGTTTGTACGACATCTGTTGCAACACAATAACTGGCATCACCGGCCTGACTGGCAGTAATATCCGTAGTCCCTACCCCTACTATCGTAACAGTGTTACCAGAAACAGTAGCTACAGCATTATTGCTACTTGCATACGTTACCGGCAGACCAGAGCTAGCTATGGCGGACAAAGTAAACGGAACATCACTAGACGTTTTGGTTGCTAATGCATCAAAGGTTATTGTTTGAGCCTGTTTGACTGCAATTACAGCACTTCCAAGCATATTTGTTGCACCTAAATTAAACTTGCTCGCACCTACAACTGTATAAGTACCTGCCAACTGATCCCCAAAGGATATAGCTGAACCGGTACCGTCTATAGTAGGTATTTGTGCTACCGAACCTTTGTATAGCGTATAAGTAACGCCAACTTCAGATCCTGTAAGTCCAACCGGCAAACCTGTGCCATCTGAACAATAAGTACCTGCACCTGTAACAGTAAATGGAAAAGGAGGATCACCTCCGGGACTTTGCGCCATTGCATTGAAACCGGCAAACACTGAAATAGTCAGTATAAGAAATAGAGTTTTAAGTGATTCCATAACTATAATTATATGATTGGTTAATACTTAATATTCACAACAAGAAAAAAAACACACAAACGAACGTATTTTAAGTCATCATACACAACTATAAACGAGCCATTTACACAGATAAATATATTCAATTCAAGCATTTTTACTGAACTATTATAATCATAAATAGCTAGTTGAATATCAACTAAGAATAGCATTCAATTATAACTTACAAATTAAGGTTAATATCCATACATAAAATCCAACTGTTTCTTGACAAATATCAAGAAGTAATATCTATCGACTTATAATTTCATTTTTCATCAAATAACCAATAGTGTATCACACAAAACAGAGTAAAGTTATTTTCAGATAACAGTTTCAATAATTCGACACAACATAGCAGCCAAATAATCAGCATTGATTAAAATACAAAATGTGGTCAGTAAGCAGATTAAAGCTGCTTCTCTGACCACATTTGGCATTTGGTTTAGCATAACTCCTTAAAAGTGAATTAGCCTTTATTACTAGTTAATTATTTACGGAATGATCACATTGTTTGTTACTACTTTCTGATTATTGATAACCGCAATTACAACATACACACCCGGAATCAACTTCGTAGGCATAGCAGTAATGCTCATTTCACTGAATGGTAGTTTATCGATAAACCGTCCGGCAACATCATACACCATCAAGTCGCCATGCTCTTTGCTCATATTGCGAACGAAAATGGTCTTATTTGAACTAAACACCTTAATGGTTGAATTATCTGTTACTGTTGGTGCACTTGACGCACCACCTAAAGTAGATAGTATTTTAAAGCGGGTAGCAGGTTTACTAGTGGTTTGAGTAGTAACAAACGAGTACTCAGTTCCACTTGCCGTAATATCTGTTACACTACCAGTTTCATAATCATACAAATACAGTTTGTCGTAAACAGATTGAGTGTTAGTATGTGTAAATCGGAGCGTGTACTTGCTATCTGTACCTGTTTGGAAGCCCAAATCGGTATTGTTAACATCATTCACCGAGTTCACTTGATAATCGCCGTCTGCTTCTTTTGCAAAAAGCTGAGGTACTAATGGTGAACCTAACATCTTACGTCCATCCCAACTGTTATCAAAACTGTGCGTACAATTTGGTTCTGTGAAGAGCCACATACGATCGCCTCCGGTTGCTCCCACCACATCAATTATAGTATATACAAACTTGCTTGAGTTACTACGATCGACAGATGGTGCTCGTTGTTTATCAACATTCTTGGTTACTACTGAACTGTATGGAATACCGAAAGTTGCATTCACATCGTTGCTCATTGCTTTTACTACGAATCCTTGCATTGATGGAATCTGTCCGGGAATAGTTCCTGTTCCGGCAGTACTTACCGGTGCTGCGGTGTACTGTCCTGGGTTTGCTCCATCTGTCAAACCAACGTAAGTAGCCCAATCGGCAACAGTACCGGTATTGTATAAGTAGACCGTAGACTCTGTTTGACTACCAAAATTCAACTTGGTAATATCAATTGCAGCCGTGTATGGATTAGCAAATACGTGAGTTCCTTCATTTAAAGCACCGGCAGTTTTCACCAATGTTTGAGAGAAATCGGCATTTACCAAATCACCCGTCATACTATATGTGGTGGCTGCTTCCTGAGTTATTTCGTACCCATTGAATGGTAACAAAGTAGAAGCTGCTGTTTCGGCAATCCAATTATATGTTAATTGAGTTTCGTCATAGCGTCGAACATAAGATCCATTAAATGTTGGAGCTGTTGCTAGCGTACGAACCGGAATACCAAAGTATTGCCATTTGTATCTATACTGAGCAGCATTTGCCAAATTCCACGATGCTTTAGAGTACATTTCTACCGTTGAAGGTACAGGTGCATTCTGTGCATTGTTGAAAATAAGCGTTCCATTTGCAAGGGAAGCACTGGATTTTATAACCAAGCCTGTTACTCCGGCATTATTGGTAATGCTTCCGGCTACAGTAAGCGACATGGCAGCAGGAATTGTTACCACTGCACCTGAGTTAATGGTCAGGTTATGACAAACAGAATTATCTGCTACAAGCGGCATATTACTAACTGCCGGAACAATGACATCTATCAAATTAGTTGGCACAACGTTCGGTGTCCAGTTGGTAGCAGTATTCCAATCGGTATCGGTACTTCCGGACCAAGTAGGAATTGTAAATGTAGCTGCAATAGTTGTAGCACCGCTTACAGTTATTGAATTACCAACAATTGGAGTACCATTTGCAGTCAACACATCTTGCACATATCCTAAATCCGGTGTTGTTGTTACCGTAAGAACCGTACCATTAGTAATTAAATCGCCACTGGTTAATGTAGTAGCACCATTCATTACTGTTAACGTACCGTTTGTTGGTGCAGTAAATGTGATTGCAGAAGCCGGACCGGTAATAGTCAACAATTGTCCTACTTGTACAGCCGCATTATAATTACCATCGCCTGCTTGATCTGCATAAATTGTACAACTTCCCGAACTGATAATAGTTATCGTTGATCCATTCAAACCGGTGCAAGTAGCGATATTGCTATCTGAACTAGTGAATGTAACAGGATTTCCAGAAGCACCACCTGTAGCTGATACTGTAAACGGCACATCATCAATAGTTTTAGTTGTCAATGATGCAAAGCTTATAATTTGATCCACCTTAGTAATATCGGCTACGATACCATTTGGTTGAGCTGACAAGGTATAGTTTGCGGCTTTTGTGCCTCCTAAGCTATAACCTGTAACGGTTACCGGTTTAGCAGTACCTACTGCGGCATCGGCAAATGTTCCTGTACCGGCAACGATAGTTACATCGTCAGAATTTACTACTCCGTTCAATGTTCCACCACTCAATGTAGTAGCAGTTGTGCCATCGTATGGTTTATTGGCTGCACTTACACCTGTTATGGTTATTGACTTAGCATCTACTGTTAAAGCTTGAACAACACCCAAGGCAGCATCAAAATTAGCATCACCTGCTTGTGTTGCTGTGATATTGGTTGTTCCTGCACCTACTATTGTAACGGTACTACCCGATACAGTAGCTACGGCAGAATTGCTACTTACATAACTTACAGCCAAACCTGAACTGGCAACAGCGGTCAAATCAAAGTCGGCATCACCATAAGTCTTGGTGGTTAATGTGCCAAAGCTTATTGACTGATTAACTGACACTACACTTAGATTTGCGTTTATTGTGGCTGTTCCATAATTATCATCAAAATTCTGATCGGCGGTAAGAACTGTTGTTCCTGTTCCTACTATGTGAACCGTATTACCACTAACGGTAGCTACCAACGGATTACTACTGCTATAAGTAAACAAACCGGTACTTACAGAAGTCGCATTTAATGTAAAGTCAGCATCACTGAAGTTCTTGGTTAAGTCGCCAAAATTACTAATTACCGGAGCGGCTTTAGTGATTACCAACGACTGGCTTTCGGTTGTTGCTGGATTCCATGCGGCATCACCGGCTTGTGAAGCTTCAACAACGATAGTTCCCGCACCAGTAATGGTCAATACATTGCCTGCAATTGTGGCCGGACCATTTGCTACACTATAGCTTATTGCCAATGGTGAAGTAGTTGTAGCCTTGCCTGTCAAATCAACGGTTAATCCTGTGGCATAAACCTGACTTGCCAACGCTCCAAAGGTAATTGCCTGATTTGATTTGGTTACATCAAATGTATAACTGATGCTGGCTGCTTCATAATTGGCATCGCCTGCCTGATCTACGTTCACGATTACATTTCCTGTTTGACCAACATTGATCAACTCATTGCTTGCGTTCAATGTAGCGGCACTACCTGCGCCCAGCGAGATTACCACTGGAAGACCTGCGGAAGAAGACGCTGTTACCGGAATTGCTCCCACAAAGTCTTTCAACGGAATTGACCCAACAGGTAGAGGATCCAAGATCAATACCTGAATGGCTTTGTTGACGTTCAATGTTTGTTGTACATCAGCGGCTGCACTGTAATTAGCATCACCTGACTGACTGGCGGTAATGGTAGTGCTTCCTGCACCTACTATTGTTACCGTATTGCCCGAAATAGTGGCTACCAAAGGATTACTGCTAACATAAGTAACATCTAAACCAGAATTGGAAGTTCCTGCCAAATTAAAGTCAGGGTCGCCATAATTCTTAGCGGTCAATCCATTAAACGTGATGGTTTGAGCTTTTTTAGTTATATCCAATTTACCATCTACATAAGTTATGGCATAATTAGTTGAACTCAATCCATAAGGGCTAATCACATAGGCATTGCCTGCTGTAATAGCGGTAGCGGCTGAACCTCCAAAACTTAATGTTCCTGTCAAATTTGTTTGATCTTCACCGGTTATGAAACCACTGTAAGTCACGGTGAATGGGCTATAAACCGTTCCATCGTACACTTTAGTTTTATCTTCGGCAGTAATGGTCAATGACACAGCGGTAATATCAGATGAAATACCTGCTGGCTGAGCTGACAAAGTGTAATTAGCGGCTTTTGTACCACCCAAGCTATAACCTGTGGCAGTAACAACTTTTCCTGCACCAACATTAGCATCTACAAATGTTCCTGTACCAGCTACGATAGTTACATCGTCCGAGTTTACAACACCATTCAATGTTCCACCGCTTAAGATGGCTGTATTGTTTCCATCATAAGGTTTGTTAGCAGCGGTTACGCCTGTAATAGTTAATATCGCTGGGTCAACAGTCAATGCCTGAACAACATCAAGTGCTGCATCGTAATTAGCGTTTCCTGTCTGACTGGCTGTGATATTGGTTGTACCAACGCCTACTATATGAACCGTATTACCACTAACTGTAGCTACGGCGGTATTGCTACTTACATAACTTACAGCCAAACCTGAACTGGCAACAGCGGTCAAGTCAAAATCAGCATCACCATAGGTATTGTTTACCAATGTGCCAAAGCTTATTGACTGATTAACTGACGCTACACTTAGATTTGCGTTTATTGTTGCTGTTCCGTAATTGTCATCAAAATCCTGATCGGCGGTAAGAACGGTTGTTCCTGTTCCTACTATGTGAACCGTGTTACCACTAACGGTAGCTACTAATGGATTACTACTGCTGTAAGTGAACAAACCGGTACTTATTGAAGTCGCATTTAAGGTAAAGTCGGCATCACTGAAGTTCTTGGTTAAGTCGCCAAAATTACTAATTACCGGAACGGCTTTAGTTATTATCAACGACTGACTTTCGGTGGTTGCTGGATTCCAAGCGGCATCACCGGCTTGAGAAGCTTCAACTACGATAGTTCCTGCTCCTGTAATAGTCAAAACATTTCCTGCAATTGTGGCCGGACCGTTTGCTACACTATAGCTGATGGCTAATGGTGAAGTAGTGGTGGCCTTGCCGGTCAAATCAACGGTTAATCCAACTGAATAAACCTGATTTGCCATCGCTCCAAAGGTAATTGCCTGATTGGATTTGGTTACATCAAATGTATAACTGATGCTGGCTGCTTCATAATTAGCATTACCTGCCTGATCTACGTTCACGATTACATTTCCTGTTTGACCAACATTGATCAAGTTGTTGCTTGCATCCAATGTAGCGGCACTACCTGCGCCCAGCGAGATTACCACTGGAAGACCTGCGGAAGAAGACGCTGTTACTGGAATCGCTCCTACAAAGTCTTTCAAAGCGATTGATCCAACAGGTAAAGGATCCAGGGTCAATACCTGAATGGCTTTATTGATTGTCAATGTTTGCGGCACATCTGTTGCAGCACTGTAATTGGCATCGCCTGACTGACTGGCGGTAATATCTGTTGTCCCTGCTCCCACTATCGTCACGGTATTACCACTCACGGTGGCTACCAACGGATTGCTACTAACATAAGTAACATCTAAACCAGAATTGGATGTTCCTGCCAAATTAAAGTCTGGGTCGCCATAGTCCTTAGCTGTCAATCCATTAAAGGTGATGGTTTGAGCCTTTTTAGTTATATCCAATTTACCATCTACATAAGTTATGGCATAATTAGTTGAACTCAATCCATAAGGGCTAATCACATAGGCATTACCTGCTGTAATAGCTGTAGCGGCTGAACCTACGAAACTTAATGTTCCTGTCAAATTTGTTTGATCTTCACCTGTTATAAAACCATTGTAAGTTACTGTGAATGGGCTATAAACCGTTCCATCGTACACTTTTGACTTATCTTCGGCGGTAATGGTCAATGCTACAGCGGTAATATCAGCTGAAATACCTGCTGGCTGAGCTGACAACGTATAGTTTGCGGCTTTTGTTCCACCCAAAGTATAACCTGTGGCAGTAACAACTTTTCCTGTACCAACATTAGGATCGACAAATGTTCCTGCTCCGGCTACGATGGTTACATCGTCTGAGTTTAGAACTCCGTTCAATACTCCACCACTCAAAGTAGCAGCAGTTGTGCCATCGTACGATTTATTGGTGGCAGTGACTCCCGTGATAGTTAATGTTGACGGAGTAATAGTTAATAATTGGGCTACTTCTGTGGCTACGCCATAGAAGAGATTACCTACCTGTTTGGCAGTAATAGTAGTTGCTCCTGCACCTACAATTGTAACGGTATTGCCCGATACGGTAGCGACAGCGGTATTGCTACTAATATAACTTACCAGCAAATTAGAACTGGCCGTACCATTCAAGCTAAAGGCGGCATCACCATAAACCTTGTCGGCTAATGCACCGAAAGTTATGGTTTGAGCTTGTTGAGTCGGACTGTTCACGGCAAAGTCTTGTGTTACATCTGTGGCAGCTGCATAATTAGCATCACCCGATTGACTGGCGGTGATAACTGTTGTACCAATGCCTACTATGGTAACGGTGTTACCCGAAATGGTAGCTACGGCGGTATTGCTACTTGCGTAACTTACCGGCAAACCGGAACTTGCGGTGGCAGTCAAATCAAATGCGGCATCGCCAAAAGTTTTAGCTGTCAGAATATCAAAGCTGATTGTTTGACTGGCTTTAGTAATATCGGCAGTCATTCCACTTGGCTGTGCTGACAAGGTATAATTTGCGGCTTTTGTACCACCCAAAGTATAACCTGTAGCAGTAACAACTTTTCCTGCACCAACATTAGCATCTACAAATGTTCCTGTTCCGGCTACGATAGTTACATCGTCCGAGTTTACAACACCATTCAATGTTCCACCACTCAATGTAGCAGCAGTTGTTCCATCGCATTGTTTGTTGGCAGCCGTTACACCGGTGATAGTCAATAATTTTGCATCTACTGTCAACGATTGAACTACATCAATGGCAGCATCGTAATTGCTATTTCCTGCCTGACTGGCTGTGATATTGGTTGTTCCTGCGCCTACTATTGTAACGGTACTACCCGATACGGTGGCTACAGCGGTATTGCTACTTACATAACTTACAGCCAAACCTGAACTGGCAACAGCAGTTAAATCAAAGTCTGCATCACCATAAGTCTTGGTGGTTAATGCACCAAAGCTTATTGACTGATTAACTGACACTACACTTAGATTTGCGTTTATTGTGGCTGTTCCATAATTGGCATCAAAATCCTGATCGGCAGTAAGAACGGTTGTTCCTGTTCCTACTATGTGAACCGTGTTACCACTAACGGTAGCTACCAATGGATTACTACTGCTGTAGGTAAATAAACCGGTACTTACTGAAGTCGCATTTAAGGTAAAGTCGGCATCACTGAAGTTCTTGGTTAAGTCGCCAAAATTACTAATTACCGGAACGGCTTTAGTTATTATCAACGACTGACTTTCGGTTGTTGCCGGATTCCAAGCGGCATCACCTGCTTGTGAAGCTTCAACTACGATAGTTCCAGCACCTGTAATAGTCAAAACATTTCCTGCAATTGTGGCCGGACCGTTTGCTACACTATAGCTGATGGCTAATGGTGAAGTAGTGGTGGCTTTGCCGGTCAAATCAATGGTTAATCCGGTTGAGTAAACTTGACTTGCCAATGCTCCAAAGGTAATTGCCTGATTGGATTTAGTTACATCAAATGTATAACTGATGCTGGCTGCTTCATAATTAGCAGTACCGGCCTGATCTACATTTACAATTACATTTCCTGTTTGACCAACATTGATCAACTCATTGCTTGCGTTCAATGTAGCGGCACTACCTGCGCCCAGCGAGATTACTACAGGAAGACCTGCCGAAGAAGAAGCTGTTACCGGAATTGGTCCTACAAAATCTTTCAAAGCGATTGATCCAACAGGTAAAGGATCCAGAGTCAATACCTGAATGGCTTTATTGATTGTCAATGTTTGCGGCACATCTGTTGCAGCACTGTAGTTGGCATCGCCTGACTGACTGGCAGTAATATCTGTTGTCCCTGCTCCCACTATCGTTACGGTATTTCCACTCACGGTGGCTACCAACGGATTGCTGCTTGTATATGTAACATCTAAACCAGAATTGGATGTTCCTGCCAAATTAAAGTCAGGATCGCCATAGTCCTTAGCGGCCAATCCATTAAACGTGATGGTTTGAGCTTTTTTAGTTATATCCAATTTACCATCCACATAAGTTATGGCATAATTAGCTGAACTCAATCCATAAGGGCTAATCACATAGGCATTACCTGCTGTAATAGCGGTAGCGGCTGAACCTCCGAAACTTAATGTTCCTGTCAAATTTGTTTGATCTTCACCGGTGATAAAACCGTTGTAAGTTACGGTAAACGGACTATAAACTGTTCCATCGTACACTTTAGTTTTATCTTCGGCGGTAATGGTCAATGCCACAGCGGTAATATTCGCAGTTAAACCGATTGGCTGGGTTATGCTATAGTTTGCACTTGGAGCGGTATAACCAATGACGGTGACACTCTTTCCTGTACCAACAACGGCATCAGCAAAACTGGCACTGGCTGTACCGGTTACGGCAAAGCTTTCGCTGTTTTGTAATCCTGAATAAGCAGCAGTACCGGCAATAGTAGCTGTAGAGTTGCCATCATAAGGTTTGTTGCTGATACTGATTCCGGTAATAGTCAATGGTGCTTTATTAATGCTAAAGGCATAAGCAGCTGAACTGACAGCATCGAAGTTGGCATCGGCAGCTACAGTGGCTATCACCTCGTAAGTACCGGCGGCACTTGGGGCGGTGGCACTGGCAGCATAAGTAGTGCCTCCTGTTCCTGAATAACTGTATGTTACTGCACCTGTCGAACCGGTTACGGTTGACGTTGCAGGTCCTTGGGCTAAACCGCTATAGGTATATGTTGTTACGCCAGTTGCGGTAATAGTTGAACCAACACTTGTGATATCAGCAGTTAAACCCGTTGGTTGGGTAATGCTATAGTTTGCACTTGGAGCGGTGTAACCAATTACGGTAACTGCCTTACCTGTACCTACAACGGCATCAGCAAAACTGGCACTTGGTGTTCCTGTTACAGTAAAGCTTTCGCTATTTTGCAAACCGGAATAAGCGGCTGTACCGGCAATAGTAGCTGATACGCTGCCATCATACGGTTTGCTGCTGATACTGATTCCTGTAATAGTCAATGGTGCTTTATCAATGCTAAAGGCATAAGCAACTGAACTGGCAGCGTTATAGTTGGCATCGGCAGCTACACTAGCTATCACCTGATATGTTCCTGCAGCACTTGGGGCGGTGGCAGTGGCGGCATAAGTAGTGCCTCCAGTTCCTGAATAACTGTACGTTACTGCACCTGTTGAACCAGTTACGGTTGAAGTTGCAGGACCTTGAGCTAAACCGGTATAAGTATATGTTGTTGCACCGGTAGCGGTAATAGTAGAACTAACACTTGTAATGTCAGCGGTTAAACCTGTTGGTTGAGTTATGCTATAATTTGCACTTGGAGCGGTATAACCAATTACGGCAACTGCCTTTCCTGTACCTACAACGGCATCAGCAAAACTGGCACTTGGCGTTCCTGTTACAGTAAAGCTTTCGCTATTTTGCAAACCGGAATAAGCGGCTGTACCTGTAATGATAGCTGTTGTATTGCCATCATACGGTTTATTGCTGATACTAATTCCTGTAATGGTCAACGGCGCTGCGGTGATATTGGCAGCAGCTACGGTTGGTTGAGCAGACAATGTATAATTTCCTGCTTTTGAGCCTCCTAAACTGTAACCTGTGGCGGTAACTGCTTTTCCGTCACCTACATTGGCATCGGCAAATGTGCCTGTTCCAGCTACGATAGTTACATCGTCAGAATTTACAACGCCATTCAATGCGCCACCACTTAAGATTGCGGTGTTATTTCCATCGTATGGTTTATTAGCAGCTGTTACACCGGCAATGGTCAACGATACAGCAGTTATATCAGCATTTGCCACGGTTGGTTGTGCGGATAAGGTATAATTTCCTGCTTTTGAGCCACCTAGACTGTAACCTGTGACTGTAACTGATTTTCCAGTACCTACATTGGCATCGGCAAATGTGCCTGTACCGGCTACGATAGTTACATCATCGGAATTCAAAACGCCATTCAATGCGCCACCACTTAATACAGCAGTGTTATTTCCATCATAAGATTTGTTAGCAGCAATTACGCCTGTAATATTTAATGATACGGCAGTAATATTGGCGTTAGATACAGTTGGCTGTGCAGATAAGGTATAGTTTCCTGCTTTTGCTCCGCCTAAACTGTAACCTGTAGAGGTAACTGCTTTTCCATTACCTGCATTGGCATCAGCAAATGTGCCTGTACCGGCTACAATGGTTACATCGTCAGAGTTAAGAACGCCGTTCAATGCACCACCGCTTAAAACTGCTGTGTTGTTTCCATCGTAGGATTTATTAGCGGCTGTTACACCGGTAATTGTCAACGATACTGCATTAACCGTCAAAAGTTGGTCAACGTTCGTTGCTACACCGTAGAAAAGATTACCCGCCTGACTGGCAGTAATAGTAGTAGCTCCTGCACCAACAATCGTAACGATATTACCCGATACGGTAGCTACAGCGGTATTGCTACTTACATAGCTTACCGGTAAACCGGAACTAGCGGTGGCTGTCAAATTAAATGAAGCATCTCCATAAGTCTTGTCAGTTATTGTGCCAAAAGTTATTGTTTGAGCCTGTTGAGTTGGACTGTTTACCGCAAAATTTTGTGTCGCATCCGTTGCTGCTGCATAAGTGGCATCCCCCGACTGGCTAGCAGTAATAGTGGTTGTACCCATGCCAACAATGGTTACAGTATTACCGACAATGGTAGCTACAGCCGTATTGCTACTTGCATAACTTACCGGTAAACCGGAACTAGCAGTAGCTGTCAAATCAAACGGTGCATTACCAAATACTTTAGCTGTCACGCTACCAAAGGTTATAGTTTGGCTGGCTTTCGTGATGTCAGCGATTAAACCTGTTGGTTGGGTTATGCTATAGTTTGCATTTGGAGCCGTGTAACCAATAACGGTAACACTCTTTCCTGTACCTACTACGGCATCGGCAAAACTGGCACTGGCGGTACCGGTTACGGTAAAGCTTTCGCTGTTTTGCAAACCGGAATAAGCAGCTGTACCGGTAATGGTAGCTGTTGCATTGCCATCATACGGTTTGTTGCTGATGCTGATTCCCGTTATGGTCAACGGTGCGGCTGTGATATTGGCAGCAGCTATGGTTGGTTGAGCAGACAATGTATAATTTCCTGCTTTTGAGCCTCCTAAACTGTAACCAGTGGCAGTAACTGCTTTTCCGTCACCTACATTGGCATCGGCAAATGTGCCTGTTCCAGCTACGATGGTTACATCGTCGGAATTAAGAACGCCGTTCAATGCTCCACCACTTAAAATAGCAGCATTTGTGCCATCATAAACTTTATTAGCGGCTGTCACACCTGTAATTGTCAAGGTAACACCGGTAATATCTGCGGTCAAACCTGTTGGTTGCGTTATGCTATAGTTTGCACTTGGGGCGGTATAACCAATGACGGTTACACTCTTACCTGTACCTACTACGGCATCGGCAAAACTGGCACTGGCGGTACCGGTTACGGCAAAGCTTTCGCTGTTTTGCAAACCGGAATAAGCGGCTGTGCCGGTAATGGTAGCTGTTGCATTGCCATCATACGGTTTGTTGCTGATACTGATTCCCGTAATAGTCAACGGTGCGGCTGTGATATTGGCAGCAGCTATGGTTGGCTGAGCGGACAAGGTATAGTTACCTGCTTTTGAACCTCCTAAGCTGTAACCGATAGCTGTAATTGATTTTCCGTCACCTGCATTGGCATCGGCAAATGTTCCTGTGCCGGCTACGACAGTAACGTTATCAGAATTCAAAACGCCATTCAACGCACCACCACTTAATACGGCGGTATTGTTTCCATCATAAGGTTTGTTGGTGGCTGTTACACCTGTAATGGTCAAAGAAGCAGCATTGACATTCAAGGTTTGTACAACATCGGGTGCTATATCGTAACTTGCATTACCAATCTGACTGGCAGTAATATTTGTACTACCTGCTCCTACTATCGTAACGGTATTACCCACGATGGTGGCTACAGCAGTATTGCTACTTGCATAACTTACGGATAAACCGGAACTCGCCGTGGCTGTCAAAGCAAACGAAGCATTTCCATAAGTCTTGTCGGTCAATGAGCCAAAAGTTATGGTTTGAGCCAGTTTGACCGTAATTACAGCACTTCCAAACATATCAGTTGTACCTAACTGACTGGAACCTACAACAGTATATGTACCTGCCAATTGGTTTCCAAATGTAATTGCAGCCCCAGTACCTGCTTTGGTAGGGGTTTGTGCAACTGCATCCTTATATAAAGTATAGGTGACACCAGCCTCAGAGCCATCAAGCCCGACAGGCAATCCTACACCACCAGAGTTATATGCTCCAGAACCTGTAACGTTGTAAGGAGAAGGAGGATCACCTCCGGGACTTTGCGCCATTGCATTGAAACCGGCAAACACTGAAATTGTCAGTATAAGAAAAAGAGTTTTAAGTGATTCCATAATCGTTACTATATAATTGGTTAATACTCAAATACAAATGATTAAAAGAAAGTTATATTAAAAAAAAATCACAAACTGAAAAAAATACACCTGATAATCTATCAACAATATGAATCATGGATTGAGAAATAGTCCGTAGGCTTCGGCGCGAGCTCAGTCGAACGGACTTTAATGTCAATAGAATGAACACATATTTATCTTTTGTCCGTAGAACATGAACGTTTTTCTCTGTTTATCCCCGATGGGGAAGTGCTGCTGGTTCGTTTATTTTCTATTGACATATATTCCCTATGGGAAAATTACATCAGAAACAACATATTTGACAGCATAAATTGCTAATTATAAACACATTACATCCAAAATTTACAACAATCAAAGCAACCCCTCCGGGCTATATTCAATGTCGCTTTATAATACTCAGTTACAACTTACAAATTAAGATTATTATTCACGCATTATTCCCAACTGTTTCTTGACAAATATCAAGAAGTGTTTTTTTATAGCGGTTTTATGAAATAGAATAAACCAACGTGAGTTCGACATAGGTTATCAAATTCTAGCGAGGGTTTCGCTTAAAGCGAAGCCCTCGCTATAGAAGGACTTTCAGGACAATATAACAGAATAGACCTGCATCAGCTGCATTCTTCTGGCTGCAAGTCAATTACAACCTAGCCCAATGTCAAAGGTCTGAACCATCGGTTAGCGTAACTATTCACCTTGGGCTAGGATATATTGCCACTTCGTGGCGTAAAAAAGAACAACCTTTAAACACAAAATTGTGGTTGCAGAACAGCTTTGAACCATTTTACAACCACAATTGGTATTATTAATCATTGTGACATTCTAAGAGAGAAGCACACGGAATATACAGAAGAAACGGATTCACACAGATTATAAAAATTAGTGTTTCTATTATAGCTCAATCATTTACGAATAACTTCAATTGTTCTTCTGTAAATTCCGTATATTCCGTGTGCTAATTTATACTAGCAAGGGTTTCGCTCAAAGCGAAGCCCTCGCCGCATACTTAAGCTGTTATTCAATTATCACATTATTTGTCGAAACTTTCTGATTATTTATAACAGTTGTAACAACATACACACCTGATACTAATCTCATTGGCATAGAAGTAACGCTCATGGCATTAAATGGAAGCTTGCTAACAAACCGTCCTGCAACATCGTACACCATCAGGTAACCATTATCCTTGCTCAAATTCTGGGCAAAAATAGTTTTGTGTGAGCTATACACTTTCAACAATGAATTAGAGTTTACATCAATATTGCCCGTAGCGTTGTTCACGGTAGTAATTATCTTAAACCGTGCGGTTGGTGTTGAACTTGTTTGAGCTGTAAACACATATTCAGCACCACTTGCGGTAATATCGGTAACGCTACCTGTTACATTGTCTAACAAATACAGTTTGTCGTAAACCGATTGTGTGTTAGTATGTGTAAACCGCAATGTGTATTCTGTATCCGTACCTGCTTGGAATCCCAAATCGGTATTGTTTACATCATTCACTGCATCTACCTGATAATCACCATCAGTTTCCTTAGCAAATAACTGTGGAACCAATGCAGATCCAAACATCTTGTAACCATCCCAACTGTTATTGAAGCTATGTGTACAACCTGAGTTCGTGAATAACCACATTCTATCGCCACCATGTGCTCCCACAACATCAATTGTGCTGTACACAAAATCACTTGAATTGCTAACTGTAGATCTTACTCGTTGTAAATCAACATTTTTGATAACAACCGAACTGTATGGAACTCCGAAAGTAGCATTCGGATCATTAGCCATGGCTTTTACCACAAATCCTTGCATGGACGGAATCTGGTTTGGAATACCTCCCACACCGGCAGTACTTACAGGAGCAGAAGTGTATTGTCCTGGATTAGCTCCGGTAGTCGAACCTGAATAAGTAGCCCATTCGTTCACAGTACCTGTATTATAAAGGTAAACTGTTGCTTCGGTTTGACTTCCAAAATTCAATTTTTTAATATCAATGGCCGCCATATAAGGATTAGAGAACAAGTGACTTCCCGGAGTTACTGCACTCGCTGTTTTGGTCAATGTTTTCGAGAAATCGGCATTAACCAAGTCTCCTGTCATCGTGTAAGTCTTAGCTGCCAACTGACATATTTCGTATCCATTAAATGGTAACAAAGTGGAAGATGTTGATTCTGCAATCCAGTTATATGTCAACTGCGTTTCGTCATACCTACGAACAAGTGCTCCGCTGAATGATGATGCTGCAACCATTGTGCGAACTGGCACTCCAACAAATTGCCATTTGTACTTATCGCCTGAAGCATTTGCCAAATTCCAAGATGCTTTAGAATACATTTCAATAGTAGCTTGTACCGGTGCATTCTGAGCATTATTGAAAATGAGCGTTCCATTGGCAAGGGTTGAACTAGCTTTAAGAACCAAACCTGCAGCTCCTGCATTATTGGTAATACTTCCCGAAACTGTAAGCGACTTACCTGCAGGAATTTCAACTGTTCCACCAGTATTGATTGTCAGATTATGACAAACCGAATTATCAGATATGATTGGCATATTGCTGGTTGCTGTTACAATTATATCCATCAAACTTGTCGGAACAACATTCGGATTCCAGTTGGTAGGAGTATTCCAATCATTATCGGTAGCTCCTGTCCAAGTTGGAACGGCAAACGTAGCTGCAATAGTTGTAGCGGCACTTACAGTTACCGAGTTACTAACAACTGCTGTACCATTAGCTGTCAATGTACTCAAAGCATAACCGGCATTTGGAGTAGCTGTTACCGTAAGAACTGTACCATTGAGAACTAAATCTCCGCTTGTTAAAGTAGTAGCACCGTTCTTCACCGTCAACGTACCATTTGTTGGTGCTGAGAATGTTACGGCATACGACATATCACCTACATTCAACGGTTGTCCTACTTGTGTTGCTGCATCATAACTACTGTTTCCAGCCTGATCTGCATAAATCGTACAACTTCCGACACCAATAATAGTTATCGTTGAGCCATTTGTTCCGGTACAAGTTGCAATATTATTATCCGAACTAGTGAAAGTCACCGGATTACCCGAAGCTCCACCGGTTGCAGAAATTACATACGGAGCATCACCCATAGTTGCAGCATTCAAAGTTCCAAAAGTTATAGTCTGACTAGCTTTTGTAATGTCAGCGGTCAAACCAGTTGGTTGTGTTATGCTGTAGTTTGCGCTTGGAGCGGTATAACCAATTACGGTGACGCTCTTACCTGTACCAACTGCGGCATCTGCAAAACTGGCACTGGCTGTTCCAGTTACAGTAAAGCTTTCACTATTTTGCAAACCTGAATAAGCGGCTGTACCTGTAATAGTGGCTGTTGTGTTGCCATCATACGGTTTGTTGCTGATACTGATTCCGGTAATGGTCAATGGTGCAGCAGTAATATTGGCAGCAGCTACGGTTGGTTGAGCAGACAAGGTATAATTTCCTGCTTTTGCTCCTCCCAAACTGTAACCTGTAGCGGTAACTGCTTTTCCGTTACCTACATTGGCATCGGCAAATGTACCTGTTCCGGCTACGATTGTTACATCATCGGAGTTCAATACACCGTTCAATGCACCACCGCTTAATACTGCTGTGTTATTTCCATCGTATGGTTTATTGGCGGCTGTTACACCGGTAATGGTCAAGGCAACACCAGTAATATTGGCAGCAGCTACGGTTGGTTGAGCAGACAAGGTATAATTTCCTGCTTTTGCTCCTCCTAAACTGTAACCTGTAGCGGTAACTGCTTTTCCGTTGCCTACATTGGCATCGGCAAATGTACCTGTTCCGGCTACAATTGTTACATCGTCAGAGTTCAATACGCCGTTCAATGCACCACCGCTTAATACTGCGGTGTTATTTCCATCATAAGGTTTGTTAGCGGCAGTTACACCGGTAATAGTCAACGATACGGCGGTGATATTGGCATTTGCAACGGTTGGTTGAGCAGACAAGGTATAATTACCTGCTTTTGCTCCACCTAAACTGTAACCAGTGGCAATAACTGCTTTTCCGTCACCAACATTGGCATCGGCAAATGTACCTGTTCCGGCTACGATTGTTACATCATCGGAGTTCAATACACCGTTCAATGCACCACCGCTTAATACTGCTGTGTTGTTTCCATCGTATGGTTTGTTAGCGGCTGTTACACCGGTAATAGTTAACGATACGGCAGTGATATTGGCATTTGCAATGGTTGGTTGAGCAGACAAGGTATAATTACCTGCTTTTGTGCCTCCCAAACTATAACCTGTGGCAGTAACTGCTTTTCCGTTACCTACATTGGCATCGGCAAATGTACCTGTACCGGCTACGATAATTACATCGTCTGAGTTGAGAACGCCATTCAATGCACCACCGCTTAATACTGCGGTGTTATTTCCATCGTATGGTTTGTTAGCGGCTGTTACACCGGTAATGGTCAACGATACGGCGGTTATATTGGCAGCAGCAATGGTTGGTTGAGCAGACAAGGTATAATTTCCTGCTTTTGCTCCTCCCAAACTGTAACCAGTGGCAGTAACTGCTTTTCCGTCACCAACATTGGCATCGGCAAATGTTCCTGTTCCGGCTACGATTGTTACATCGTCGGAGTTCAATACACCATTCAATGCACCACCGCTTAAGACCGCAGTGTTGTTTCCATCGTATGGTTTATTAGCGGCTGTTACACCGGTAATGGTCAAGGCAACACCAGTAATATCGGCAGCAGCTACGGTTGGCTGAGCAGACAAGGTATAATTTCCTGCTTTTGCGCCACCTAAACTGTAACCGATTGTAGTTACTGCTTTTCCGTTTCCTACATTAGCATCGGCAAATGTACCTGTACCGGCTACGATAGTTACATCATCGGAGTTCAATACACCGTTCAATGCACCACCGCTTAATACTGCTGTGTTGTTTCCATCATAAGGTTTGTTAGCAGCTGTTACACCGGTAATAGTCAACGATATGGCAGTGATATTGGCATTTGCAATGGTTGGCTGAGCAGACAAAGTATAGTTTCCTGCTTTTGTGCCTCCCAAACTATAACCTGTGGCGGTTACTGCTTTTCCGCTACCTACATTGGCATCGGCAAATGTACCTGAACCGGCTACGATTGTTACATCGTCGGAGTTCAATACGCCGTTCAATGCACCACCGCTTAATACTGCTGTGTTATTTCCATCATAAGGTTTGTTAGCGGCGGTTACACCGGTAATAGTCAACGATTTCGCATCTACTGTAAATGCTTGAACTACATCAACTGCCGGATCGTAAGAAGCATCGCCAACCTGACTGGCAGTGATATTGGTTGTTCCTGCACCTACTATTGTAACGGTACTACCCGATACAGTGGCTACTGCTGTATTGCTACTTGCATAAGTTACAGCTAAACCTGAACTGGCCGTAGCAGTCAAACCAAAGGCAGCATCTCCATATGTTTTACTGGATATTGTTCCAAAAGATATTGTCTGATTCACAGCTACTACATTTAGATTTGCTGATTTTGTTGCTATACCATAATTTGCATCAAAATCCTGATCGGCGGTAAGAACGGTTGTTCCTGTTCCAACTATGTGAACTGTATTACCACTTACGGTAGCTACCAATGGATTACTACTGCTGTAAGTAAATAAACCTGTACTTACAGAGGTAGCATTTAATGTAAAGTCTGCATCTGTATAGTTTTTGTTGATATCAGGGAAGTTTGCAATCACCGGAGTAGCTTTCGTTATTACCAACGATTGTGTTTCGGAGGTTGCAGGATTCCAAGCAGCATTACCTGCTTGTGAAGCTTGAACTACAATAGTACCGGCACCTGTAATGGTCAATATATTTCCTGCAATTGTGGCTGGACCGCTTACAACACTGTAGCTTATTGCTAATGGTGAAGTGGTGGTAGCTTTGTCTGTCAAATCAACAGTCAATCCAACTGAATAAACCTGATTTGCCATCGCTCCAAAGGTAATTGCCTGATTAGCTTTCACCACATCAAATGAATAGCTGATGCTGGCTGCTTCATAGTTGGCATTACCTGCCTGATCTACCTTCACAACCACAGTTCCTGTTTGTCCAACATTAATCAATTGGTCACTACCATTTAATGTTGCAGCACTACCTGAACCCAAAGAGATAACAACTGGCAGACCCACTGAAGAATGTGCCGTAACCTGAATTGGTCCTACAAAGTCTTTCAATGCTATTGATCCAACCGGTAAAGGATCTAAAGTCAATACCTGAATGGCTTTATTTACGGTCAATGTTTTTTGCACATCGGCGGCAGCACTATAATTAGCATCTCCACTTTGACTGGCGGTAATGGTAGAGGCTCCTGCACCTACTATTGTTACTGTATTGCCAGAAACAGTGGCTACCAACGGATTGCTACTTATATAAGTAACATCTAAACCTGAACTGGATGTTCCTGTCAAATTAAAGTCAGGATCACCATAGTTCTTGGCTGTCAAATCATTAAATGTGATGGTTTGAGCCTTTTTAGTAATATCCAATTTACCATCGACAAATGTAATGGCGTAATTAGTTGAACTCAATCCGTAAGGAGTAATCACATAGGCATTACCTGCTGTGATGGCAGTAGTGGCTGAACCTCCAAAGTCTAACGTTCCGCTTAAACTTGTTTGATCTTCACTTCCAACAAAACCAGCGTAAGTTACGGTAAATGGACTATAAACTGCTCCATCGTAAACTTTAGTCTTATCTTCGGCGGTAATCGTCAAAGTTGCTTTATCAATCGTAAAGGCTAATGCGGTTGAACTGGCGGCATTGTAGTTAGCATCAGCGGCTACGCTGGCAATCACCTGATATGTTCCTGCTGCACTCGGTGCAGTGGCACTGGCGGCATAAGTTGTACTGCCTGTTCCTGAATAACTGTAGGTTACCGCTCCTGTTGAACCGGTCACGGTTGAAGTTGCTGGACCTTGGGCTAGACCGGTATAGGTATAACTGGTTGCACCGGTAGCGGTAATGGTGGAAGCGACACTTGTGATAGTGATTGTTCCATTGGCTGCTGTAAAACTATAGTTGCTTGCTGTCAAACCTGTGAGTACAGGAGTAATAGTTACACCGCTTGTACCTGCTGCTGTTGTTGCAGTATAGGTAGTAGTGTAAGTGGCTGTTCCACTTATGACTGCGGCGGTTTCTGAATTTACAAAACCGGTTGGAGTATATGCGCCTGCTCCGGTAACGGTGGCAGCTAATGTTCCATAGGCTACACTTTGATTACCTGCTGTAATAGTCAATACGGCTTTATTAATCGTAAAAGCTAATGCGGTTGAACTGGCAGCATTGTAGTTCGCATCGGCGGCTACACTGGCTATCACCTGATATGTTCCGGCTGCACTTGGTGCGGTGGCACTGGCGGCATAAGTTGTACTTCCTGTTCCTGAATAACTGTAGGTTACTGCACCTGTCGAACCGGTTACGGTTGACGTTGCTGGACCTTGGGCTAGACCTGTATAGGTATAAGTAGTTGCACCGGTAGCGGTAATAGTGGAAGCGACACTGGAAATAGTGATTGTTCCATTGGCTGCCGTAAAGCTATAATTGGCTGCTGTTAAGCCTGTGATTACAGGAGTAATAGTTACACCGCTTGTTCCGGCTGCTGTTGTTGCAGTATAGGTAGTGGTGTAAGTGGCTGTTCCGCTTATGACTGCTGCTGTTTCAGAGTTTACAAAACCAGTTGGAGTATAACTTCCTGCTCCGGTTACGGTGGCGACTAATGTTCCATAGGCTACGCTTTGATTACCTGCGGTAATAGTCAATACGGCTTTATCAATCGTAAAGGCTAATGCGGTTGAACTGGCGGCATTGTAGTTAGCATCGGCGGCTACACTGGCAATCACCTGATATGTTCCGGCGGCTGTCGGTGCGGTGGCACTGGCGGCATAAGTAGTACCTCCTGTTCCTGAATAGCTATACGTTACTGCACCTGTCGAACCGGTAACGGTTGAAGTGGCTGGACCTTGGGCTAGACCGGTATAGGTATAACTGGTTGCACCGGTAGCAGTAATGGTAGAAGCGACACTGGAAATAGTGATTGTTCCATTTGCTGCCGTAAAGCTATAGTTGCTTGCTGTCAAACCTGTGATTACAGGAGTAATGGTTACACCGCTTGTTCCTGCTGCTGTTGTTGCAGTATAGGTAGTAGTGTAAGTGGCTGTTCCACTTATGACTGCGGCGGTTTCTGAATTTACAAAACCGGTTGGAGTATATGCGCCTGCTCCGGTAACGGTGGCAGCTAATG
>Ga0302212_1000282_pt1 | contig 22068 bp, 19 predicted proteins | sample II_Fen_N1_1_FD_200235 | JGI IMG/M metagenome (GOLD analysis project Ga0302212, IMG submission 200235) | Peat permafrost microbial communities from Stordalen Mire near Abisko, Sweden - II_Fen_N1_2 | ecosystem: Environmental > Terrestrial > Soil > Wetlands > Permafrost | place: Sweden: Abisko...
ACATTGAAAACATCAAACAACACTCTAGAATCCTCATAACAAGCCGTATAAAACTATTCATTAAAAATCACTTATCGAATTACTAATTAGGAAATTTTAAGCCACAAAGATAACAAAAACATCTCGGAACAGAGCAAGAAAAACAAGATATTGTTAATTATTTTTGATGTCAAGGATATAATTCAAACAAAAACAAGAAGAATGTTCAGACAAAAAAACAGTATCTTATCTTTTACATTAAAGCAATTTTAAGAATAGCACTCAACAGAAATATGCATAAGCAGAACCTTAAGGACTTAATTTATTGATCAATAGTAATTGTTTTTTAGATTTAAATGCTGCAATATTTAAATGCACCTATAGCCATTTTATAAGTCTGCGAACGTATAAAGGTTTAATCGACCTGCTTTTTTTATTCCAATTAATCCTGATTGCTTTTGCAAGTTTTTATTTGTAAACCCGAATCTAAACACAATTCAGTTCGTCTTTCGGAATAAAGCGACAAGCAATTATCGGATATTTTCAATTTATATATGATAATGAATTAACAACCTAACCGGTTGATCTAATTAATATGAAACAGGTTGGTTTATATGGAAAACAAGTCGTATTATGATAAAATACGTCGTGTTATTACAAAGTCTAAGGAGGATAAATAATCAACCGACTTTAAATCTTATTGTTTTGTAACAACTGACTTTTGACAGAATGAACATATGAGAATATAAAAAGAAGTGAGTTATTCGTCTAGCTCACTTCTTTCTATAAAATCGAAATTTATTGGTTACTTTAATTCAACGTATCCGTTTTATTTTCTTCCGGAATTTGCGTTATACTGCCGTAACGATGATATTCGAAAGCGATACTTTGCTCTTTTACATAATGAAGTAATTCAATTCGTCCTTCAATAAGCGGCTTGAAAGAGACTATGTATTTCCCTTCTTTTGCTGCTTTCAGATAAAACTCATCTGAAAGTTGACCGGTACAGGTACGAATTCTTTCATATTTTTCCATATCATTCAGGAAGTCATTCTCTGTTTGAATGGAAACCGTGCATTCTTTTTGAATAGCCTTCTTCAACACTTCAAGCTTGGAATCATCATTATTGATACTGATGGTGATCGGGGTTTTTACGATATTGGAGGCTACCAAAATCATGAAAATATCACAAAGATTATCACTGTTCTGAATCCGGAGAGCCATGTTTTTAAGAGGCCGATAGCGAAATGTGTTTTGCTCTCCCATTAGATGTTGAATATCGCGTTCCTGTGAAAACTCATTTTTCCAGTTTTTTATATAACTGTCAATTGCTGTTTGAAAATGAGCTTTTTCGTGAACATTCAACAAAGAGGAGAACGTTTTGTATTGATTTTTCTCTTTTCCTGTGGTGATAATTTTTGAATTATCGCTGATATTTACAAAACAGGATACATAATTTCGTCCTCCGGCTTTTATTCCTCCACCAAAAGCCGAACGTTTCATTCCGCCAAAAGGCTGGCGATTGACAATTGCACCGGTAATTCCACGATTAATATAGAGGTTGCCGGCTTCGATATTATTTTTCCATTTCAGTTGTTCTGCTTCATCTAAACTTTGCAACCCTGAAGTTAAGCCATACTCCGAAGCATTCACCCTTCTTATTCCATCTTCCAAATCATCAATACAAACTACGGATAAAAGGGGAGCAAATAATTCGGTCTTGAAGGTATAGCCATCTGGTTTTACTCCCCACTTCACACAGGGTTTCAATATAAATCGTTTCTTATCGACAAATTCGGGCTTTACCAACCAGGATTCTCCAGGTTCGAGGTGATCAATAGCATATCGTAATTTATCATTTTCGGAAGTAATCATAGGTCCGACAATATTGCCCCCATCCCACACCCCGCCGGTCCTAAGGCTTGTAACAGCATCTGTCAGCTTGACTTTAAAACCGGGATCATTATAGACTTCTTTTTCCAATAAAAGCAATGAACAGGCGGAACATTTTTGACCTGCATTACTAAATGCAGAAGTGACAACATTCTGAATAGCATGATCACGATCTCCGCTGGCGGTCAAAATAATGGCATTTTTACCTCCTGTTTCTGCCGAAAGCGGACACGTCGGATTGTTCTCAAGTAAACGGAAGGCCGTATCAGTTCCTCCGGTAAGAATAACATGCTTGACAGAAGAATTGGCGGTTAAATAATTCAGCGGTTCGCGGCCATCCGTACACACAACCTGCAAGGCATCCTTCGGGACTCCCGCTTTCCAAAAAGCTTTAGCAAATTCCCAGGCAATCGGGAAAGCCGTAGTCGCCGGTTTTAGAATCACGCTGTTTCCACCTGTAAGTGCTGCTGCTACTCCACCGACTGGAATTGCCAATGGAAAATTCCATGGAGAAATAACCAATACAATCCCTTTTGGAGTAATGTTGATCGTCTTGAGTTCTGTGAAATTTTTCATACTGACAGGATAGAAACGACAGAAATCGATAGCTTCCGACACTTCCACATCGCCTTCTCCAAATGTTTTGCCGGTAATGGCCGACATGCAGCCAATCAGGTTCCCACGATCCAGGCCTAAATTATCGGCGACTTGATGCAATACTTTATTTCTTTCGGCTAACGATGTCTTTCTCCATTTTGAATTATCGGCTTCGGCTATTGAAATTATGTCCTTTACCTGATCTGTATTTGATAAGCTTGCTTCACACACAGACATCGAAGTCCTGACTCCTGTCTAAATAACGGTATTTGTTCCCACTCAACAACTCAGTTTCTCCAATCTGAACAGGAATCTGATAAGGTTCTTGAGTCCCTGATTTCCGCCATTGGCTTCTGATAGTATCTGCCCATAACCGGTTTGGTTTAAGATCAAAATTGGTGTCCGGCTCGTTTTGAAACGTATATAATTCTGTTTCTCTATTTTTTGGCTTTTGCTTTTTAAGTCTGTTCTGGGTCCGGAAAGGTATTGATTCGATCTTGTCTTTTAACTCAAAAGCTTCTATAAATTGTTGTTGCAGGAATCTCCATTGTTTGCTGTTGTATTTTAAATTAAAGGAATAGCTCAGGAAATTATCTTTTCCTGTATTTTCGTCCAGGCGTCGTACCAGATAAGATACGGCATTCAGAAAATGTTCATTTTTAACAACCGGTGTATACAGGATAATATGCTTTCCTAGATTCCGCATCACTCGTGGCAAATGATTGGCCATTCCTTCCAGCATCTCGAAGGTAACTTCTTCTTCCACCTTATTTTTCTTACTTAAAAGATAAGCATACCCTATGCTGAAGAAATTGTGGGAAGCCACACCAACATGTAAAACCTTTGCATTTTCAGGCTCAAGACCACGGTCGAGTATGTGCAAATAATTTGCGTCAACTTCCACTTTGCTTCCCCTAACGGGATTTTCCCAACCTCTCAGGGAAGATACGATGGATTCCATTTGCAGATTAGCTCCTTTGACCAATCGCATTTTAATTGGCGAACCTCCATCAGCGACCCTTTTCTTAGCAAATTCAATCAATTCTGTTTGTAGATTCCAGGCATCCGGCAAATAAGCCTGTACTACAATCCCGGATGTGTAATTTTTAAATTGCGGTAAGTTCAGGACTGTTTTGAAAACATCAAAAGTCAACTCTAAATCTTTATATTCTTCCATGTCCAGATTTACAAATTTGGGCGTGGAAACACCATTGTCATCCACATAGGGGAAATCAATGGATTGTTGAAAGATACGTGTCAAAAGTTCACAAAGTTCAATTTTATTCTGAGTGTAATTTAACGGATTTATTTGAGCATAAATTCCGGATATTTTAATGGAAATGTAATTAATCTGAGGATCTTTCAATGCTTCCAGATAATGAAGATACCGGTGATTGGCTTCTCCATCTCCCAAGACCACTTCGCCTAGCAAGTTTACATTCTGACCTATTTTTTGTTTTCGGCGTTCTGTCAGATGATGATTCAATAACGATTGTTTCTCGTTTATAATTACTTTTGCCGTATCCTGTCTTAACTGTCTTTTAAAAATCGGCACAGCTACAAAGTCAAATAAATACCCGAAGGATGTAAATAAACGGAGTAAGAAACTCTCTGTTGAACTGAAAAATTTTGGCACACCATATTGTTCGATCAGCACCTTCATGCGCCTGGCAAGCTTCTTATTATCATGAATTTGAGATGACTCATCCAGCAATTTTGAAAGAAGGATTTTGTCGTTTGGATTTTGAATTAATACAGCATATTTTCTTTGTTCTTTTAATTCGACATCGGTAATTTCCTTTTCCGATTTTGAAAGAAAATCTTTCGCCCAATCAAGGACTTCTTTTGTGCTTACATTTTCCATAAATTCACGAATTTGATTTAAAATTGCCGAAAGATAATGTAAAAATATGGAATTTGTATAATTAATCAGAAGAAAAATTACTGAATATTCAATATTCTATTTCCTGATTTTGAAACCCCTTTTTCTGATATTTTTGGTTGCCTGATAAATTGTTTTTACGATCGTTAGCAACTGTATTTCATCGTTCTAATTCTGAAACAGACTCGCTTATCCGGCTTACAGGACTGTTTATCCGGCATAAGTAAAGATAATCTGTCCTGCAACATTAGACAACAAAAAAAGCCTTCGTGAAATCGAAAGCTTTTTGGTCGTTTACGCAGCTGATCCTTGTAAACTTTAATTATTCATTTTCTAATTTGCCGTCTTTCGTTCTATTTCCCTCAGATTATCCATCTTCTTCTTTGCCAGAAATCCGTAAATATCTTCTAAATGCTCGGTGACTTTTTGTTGGCCGAATTCATACACCTTCGTAATCAGTCCGTCCAGAAAATCCCTGTCATGTGAAACGACAATCAATGTTCCATCAAAATCAACCAGAGCTTGTTTTAAAATATCTTTCGTTTTCATATCCAAATGATTGGTCGGCTCATCCAGGATCAACAAATTCACCGGTTCAAGCAATAATTTAATCATTGCCAACCGGGTGCGTTCACCTCCGGATAGTATTTTCACCTTTTTAGTGGAGCTTTCTCCTCCAAACATAAATGCACCCAGTAAATCCCGTATCTTATTCCGTATGTCACCCACGGCTACATCATCGATAGTCTGGAATACGGTCAGATTTTCATCCAATAAAGAGGCCTGGTTCTGGGCAAAATAGCCTATTTTCACGTTATGTCCTAACGTTAATTTTCCTTCATGCTCTATTTCCTGCATGATACATTTCACGAGGGTGGATTTTCCTTCACCGTTTTTACCCACGAAAGCTATTTTCTCTCCGCGTTCAATCATGAAGTTTGCATTGCTAAAGATGAGTTTATCACCATACTTCTTCCCCACATTTTCGGATGTTACCGGATAATTACCGGAACGTGGAGATGGCGGAAATTTAAGTCTCAATGCCGAAGAATCTTCTTCATCCACTTCCAGGATCTGTAGCTTTTCAAGCATCTTTACTCTTGACTGCACCTGTAATGTTTTTGAATAGGTACCTTTGAAGCGTTCTATGAACTCCGTCGTCTCGGCAATCATTTTTTGTTGCTCTTCAAACTGTTTTAGCTGCTGTTCATGGCGTTCTTTGCGCAGTTCAAGGTAATGACTGTATTTCGCTTTATAGTCATAAATACGCCCCATGGTGACTTCTATGGTACGTGTGGTGATATTATCAACAAAGGCCCGGTCATGTGAAATAACCACCACTGCTTTGGCCGAATCAATCAGAAAATCTTCAAGCCATTGGATGGATTCTATATCAAGATGATTGGTTGGTTCATCCAACAGGATGACATCAGGCCTGCGAAGCAATATCTTTGCCAGTTCAATGCGCATACGCCACCCACCACTGAATTCGGACGTCTTATGGGTAAAGTCTTCGCGCGAAAAGCCCAACCCAAGCAACGTTTTTTCAATATCGGCATCATAATTTATTTCTTCAACACTGTAAAACTGCTCGCTTAAGGCCGATACCCGTTCTATCAAATCCATATAGCTGTCCGATTCATAATCGGTACGAATGGTTAGTTCTTCGTTCAGGGCATCAATTTGTTTGCCCATTTCATTAATTTCAGAAAAAGCCATGGCAGTTTCTTCGAAAACCGTGCGGTTATCTTCCAAAAACAAATGTTGGGGTAAATAGGCCACCTTCGTTTCTTTAGGACACGAAACAGTGCCCCGGGAAGGCTCACGTTCACCGGCCAGTATCTTGAGTAAGGTGGATTTTCCGGCTCCGTTTTTTCCCATTAAAGCAATCCTGTCTTTTTCATTAATAACGAATGAAATATCCTGAAAGAGAGTTTGTCCGCCAAATTCGACAGTAAGTGCATCAACTGATAACATATGAATAAGTTAGAATTTTAATATTTAAAGGTATGTTTTTTTTATAGAATAGAAAAAAAACTTTCCGGCGGATAGTTTAAAAGTTCCGACGGAAAGTTTTATTAAAAAAAGAATTCGATTTTATAGCACAATCTTTGTAACCCGGTTATTTGATTTTATGATATAAACCTGATTTTTTTGTAATCCGGATATAACAATCGTAGTTTGACTCGGTATAATCGTTTTTATACATTGGCCCAAGATATTATATACATACAACGTTGATCCCAGCGAAGGCAAATTTACCGTAACGTTGCTGTTTATATCTTTTGATACCACCAATTTCGTTTCTAATGGATAAGACATTGTCTCCTGCGAGATTACATTCGAAAAATCGGTTATATTCTCGTAATAACTGCTTTTATCACTTGCCCGGACTTTGTATGAATAAGTCGTGCTCGGCAGTAGGTTGCTGATCGTGTCCAAAGTAGAAGTAACCCAATTCTCACGAAGATTGTAATTCAGTTGTTTTGACAGAGTGACAGTCACATCATCAAATGTTAGAGACCCGACTCCTTTGATATAGGTAAAACGTAAACGGTCATATCCTTTCGTTTCTAGAAATGAATATGATTGGCTCTTCTGATTCAACACCGATGTGACCGGAATGCTGTCAACTTTCTCCCAGACATTTTGATCATTTTGCGCTTCCACTAAAAATCCGCCATTACTTCCACCCAACGAACGAATATAAAATGAAACTTTTGTTATGGGCACGATATAATTTTCGGTCTCAACATATTCACCCGTATTCGAAAACTGGATAGAAGGAGCATTCGTTCCGCTGTAGGCAGTAGAATTTGAAATACTCTTTGCTGTTATGGTCCAGTCGGTCGATGCAGTCAGTCCATTATCAAATCCTTCGGTCAAACTCGACTCTCCATTTGCGACATGATAGACCGTTATATAATAACCTGTAGCATCATACACTGAATTCCAATTAGCAACAAAACTTGCAAAAGTCACATCACTTGCATCTGTTGCAACCGGCGGCACAACATATATCGCACGGGTAGAAGTCCCTGAAGCTGCTATGCTTGCATAATCTCCGGCAGTTGTAGAAAATAAAAGAGTATCTGCATGTACACTTGAATAAGAAGGAACAGTCGGATTATATCGGATTTGAATAGTGGTATTTCCTACTACAGAATCAACCGGATTAAGTGTTATCGTTTTTCCCCAGACTTTGGCAGTATCGATTTTCATTTCAAAATGTTGTCCGGTTTTAAATGCCACATTAATGGCACCCTTTAATTCTGTACCGCTAACGGTAACCGATTGTACGGCAGAAGGCGTACCCTGCACCGTAGAAAACGATTGTAAGTTTTGGGTCAAAACAATTTTTGATCCAAAATGAAACTTTATAATTCCATTTATTTCCTGGATATTGACTAACGGTTTATGAATATCAGTTCCGGCCCGAAGCAATGGTGTATAGGAAGTCACCTTGCTGGTGCCCGGGAAAGGATCGCCCGATAAAGTAGGATCTATCGACGTTGATTCAGTTATAGCTGTCCCATCGGCTTCAACAATATCAACCCCCATAGCACTGGCAGCATTATTAACCGTATTATTTTCCCAGGTACTCTGGTTATAATAAATATGAGAAACTAACATCCCGTGCCCGGGCAGATACGTATCCCACCCTTTTTGTTGACGGTTTTCCAATGTAAAAAACTCTGCCGGCGAAGGACTTGTACTGTTCATATTAAAGTTTCCATTCTGACTGATTAAATAGGCACTATTACTGGAAGTCAGCGCATCCAGGCTATAGGTACCTGTAACTTTCAGTTCCGTCGGCTTTAACCAGTTCAGGTAAAAACGATCCCAGGCTGAATAAGAAGGTGGAGTCCGTCCATTATTCAGATACGGACCATAATCCATGATATTCCATTCTGACAAAGTATGGTGGTCTGTCCCTGAAGTCACATAATAATCCGGTAACCCGAGAACATGTCCAAATTCATGACAAAAAGTACCAATACCGCACATATTAGATCCTGAATTCGAACGAAGTTCTGAAGTACAGGCGTAATCATAAACCGACACGTTGTTAAACTTTGTCGTTAAATCGGCCAATGTCCAGCGATGAGGCCAGATACTGTTTTTCGGACCTCCTTCTGCTTCATTATAACCAGCATAATAAATAAAGACATTATCGACAACTCCATTTTTATCCGTATCATATTGTGAAAAGTCAACTCCACTGGCAGCTGCCATCGCGCAGGCATCAATAACCATCTGTTGAGGGTTCACATCATCCCCACTTGAATCATTTCCACCGTAATAAGCCATATTTTGCGGTAACGTAAACGGACCTACGACATCAAACTGCGGATTAAAAACCCCGGTAGAACTATCATGGAAATAATCGGTAGCCGAACCGGTAGCCCCATTTGCCGAATAACCCTTTTGGTTCAACAGGTTGGTAAAAGCTGTCTTCGGATCGGGAGTAACAAAACTTAAATCTTTAAAATTAACCAGTATAACCAATGATTTGGGTGTTCCGGTTAAAGGATAAGTTTTTAAGTATGAAGTTTCGGTAACTGCATTTATCGACCGCGTTGCCCGCGCCAGTTGCCTTAATTTAGTAAAATCAGTATTTACACTCAGCGTTTTAACAAAAGATTTTTCTGTATCGGAACGTTTTTCAATATTGGAGGCTTTTACCAACGTGCTGATAAGATTTCCACTGGCATCAACTTTAGCGTATGTCAAAATACCATTCGAATCCGGCATCAAAGGATACCCATCCAGAGTCGTTTTATAATTATAGTACTCATCACCATGCAAACGAATAGTCAGTTGAGAGCCATCCGGTTGTGTTATCGTGACAGGGAACGGAGTAGCTCGAACGGCATCCAGATGAACTGTCGGGATAAAAAGCACAATCAGAAACACAACAAATATCGAAATTGATTTCATGTAGAAATTATTTATTTGCAAAGATAGGGAAAAATAGAACAGTTAAACAAGTTGACGGAACTGTATAGACTCATAAAAATCATGATTATACAGGAATAAAAGTTCATTTTTTAAAAATAAAATAGACGGCAAGCACCAGAAACAGAAATCCTATCGCCTGATTCCAGCGAAATGTTTCGTTTTTAAACACCAGTAATGAAAAAACGGTAAATACCACCAACGTTATAACTTCTTGAATCACTTTTAATTGAAGCAATGAGAAAGGTCCACCGCTTCCATTAAACCCGATCCTGTTAGCCGGTACCTGAAAGAAATATTCAAAGAGGGCAATACCCCAACTGATAAGAACTATAACAAAAAGCGGAAGAGTGTCAAACCATTTAAATTCACGCATTTTTAAATGTCCATACCAGGCAAGGGTCATAAATGTATTAGACACAAAAAGCATGCCTATTGTAATAAAAATCTTCATAATGTCTGTTTTCACTTATTGAATCAAACTACTCAATCTATTGAGTAATTATTTTTAAACAGGCAAAATTACTTCAAACCCTTCAATAAATTAAACTTTAACGTATGAAAAAAACTTTTATTGTATAAAATCAAAGACAGAGTCCAACCAGACCTGATCAAATTGGGAGATAAATTCCGAAAGAACAGAATGCGGATAAGGCAGAGTGAATAACGCGAATTAATGCGGATCAGCAAATTAAAATCTGCGCATTTCCGCATTGTTGATATTCGTTTTATCCACACTCAAATTTTTATACTATAAGCAACCCTGATTTTTTTCTGATTACAGCTTCGTCCAAACAACAAATTAATTGATTCTTTTACCCATTATTCGTTCATACTTTGGAGTGGGTTCAGAGGGACTTTAGATAGGGTTGCGAGGGGGTTGCGAGGGGGTTCAGATAGGGTTCGGATAGGTAAACCTATCCGAACCCCCTCGCAACCCTCTCTGAAATATCTTTAATTTCTCTTTATAGTATACCCGGACAAGCAGGAAAGTTTATTTATTTGTATTTATTAACCACCTGTTTCATTGACAGGTAACAAATATTTAGAATGAAAACCATCAAAAAAACCATTTTTTTTCAGAAAGCTATTTGTAATTTATCAAAATCGCACTATCTTTGCACCGCAATTGCGAAAATAGCTCAGTTGGTAGAGCACGACCTTGCCAAGGTCGGGGTCGCGGGTTCGAGTCCCGTTTTTCGCTCAGTGAATGAATGGCGAAACGGCGTGTTTCGCTTTTTTTCTCTTTAAATTGTCTGTATTACGAAAGGTTTCAGACGCTGATTGCCCAAATGGTGGAATTGGTAGACACGCTAGTTTCAGGGACTAGTGGCCGTAAGGCTGTGGGGGTTCGAGTCCCCCTTTGGGTACAATTTATTATTTTCTACTTATCAGTTCACGAATTGGTTTGTATATATCAGGCGCAGATGGTGGAATTGGTAGACACGCTACTTTGAGGGGGTAGTGCCGGTTGCGGTGTGTGAGTTCGAATCTCATTCTGCGTACTTAAACGAAAAAAGAGTTTTTTCATAATGAAAAAACTCTTTTTTCGTTTAAGTACGCATGAAACTATTCATTGAAACAGGATACATTATCCAATGAACAAACAAAAACAAGTTGTTCAGGAACACCCGTTCTCGAAATCACAACGCTCATCCGCAGATTCAAACTCAATAGTAGCATGCTGAATTCCCTTTATCTTTAATGAATTACGAATCTTGCTTTTCAGTTCGGCTATTTCCGCTGTTTGAAGTGATTTATTCATAACCACATGAACGGTAAGTACATTATAATTTCCATCGACCGACCAGACATGTAAATCATGAATATTTTCTATTCCTTTTATTTGTTGAAGTTGTTCCTTTATTTCGTCCATATCAATATCATCCGGTATTCCCTGCAAGATGATATGTAATGTTTCCCGAATGTTTTTATAAACATTAAACAATACGAACAGGGCAATACCCACCGATAAAACAGGGTCAATGAAAGGGATATTGAAGAAATAAATCAGAATCGCCCCTACCAGAATAGCGACCCAGCCCAATACATCTTCCAGGAAATGAAGCGATACTACCTTTTCATTGAGTGAACTTCCCTTCTTAAGCCGGAAAAAGGCTGTTCCGTTCACTAAAACACCTACAATCGCAAGGAAAAACATACCTGCAGCCTGAGTCTTTTCGGGATGAAAGATCCGGGGAACTGCTTCGATCAAAATCAAGATACTACCGACTGTCAACACAATGGAATTGATCACGGCACCCATTAATGAAAAGCGTTTATAGCCGTATGAATAGGAATTATCACTGCCTCTGTTGGCTACCTTTTGAAAATACCAGGCCAATCCAAGCGACAGGCAATCTCCTAAATCATGTACGGCATCCGAAAGGATAGCCATACTGTTCGTAAAAAAACCTCCGGCAATTTCCAACAGGGTAAAAAACAGATTCAGGAAAAAGGCCGTTTTTATGTTCTTTACTGCTTCATGATGATGTCCGTGATGATGTTCGTGCGCCATAATTCAAATTTTATGAATCAAACAATTTAACTCGTAAACAGTTTGAATCCGATCTTTATATTTTCAGGAGAAAGTATGAACCGAACCGTGATTCACGCGATCCATAATCCTCTCCTCGTTTATTGCCATTGTTTCTCTATTTTTTAAACCATTTATTCACCGGCAATTCATAACCGGCACCTTGCATATAATTATACGTAGCCAGATTCAACCCTTTGCCATAGAATTCCAGATCAATCTCAGGGTCGGTCGTAAAGGGTATTTCATTATTGGCAAAGCTCCCGGCAGGCTGCTTTATATGCTTAGCCCCGACACTCTCGGGATGCTGTCCGGAAGGACTGTGAATAGTCATGGCATAACGGTGCCAGAAAGCCGACTGAATTAAACCATCGGCAAATAAATCACGAACGACCTCCAGCGAATCGACGGTTTCAGTTGCGGTCTCTGTCGGGAAGCCATACATCAGATAAGCGTGAGTCATTATTCCGGCGTCCGAAAAGTTTTTCATGCTTTGGCGGGCTGTATCGATGGTAATACCCTTGTTGATTAGTTTTAAAATCCGCGGAGAAGCCACTTCCAGTCCACCCGATATGGCTATGCATCCCGATTGAGCCATCAGATAGCACAATTCGGGAGTAAATGATTTTTCAAACCGGACGTTGGTCCAATAACTCACCGTCAGTTTTCGTTTGATAATTTCTTCCGCCAATTTTCGCAACAGAACAGGAGGAGCAGCTTCATCCACAAAATGGAATCCCGATTGCCCGGTTTGCTGCATTACAGCCTCCATGCGATTGACTATTAATTCGACGGGGGCGGCTTCGTACCGATGGATATAATCCAGGCTTCCATCGCAGAAAGCACATTTTCCCCAATAACAACCATGAGCCAGCATCATTTTGTTCCAACGCCCGTTGCTCCACAAGGCATGCATCGGATTGGTCAGCTCAATCAGGTTGATATAATTATTTTGTTGTAATCCCTCATAATCAGGAGTACCTATTTCTGAAAAAGAGATATTTTCGGTGGTATCGAAACCTGAACGGACAATTTCGCCGGCAGAAGAACGATAAAGCGTACGAACAAGTTTTCCGCCTGTGAGAAGCCTTAAGAGCGGTAATTCTCCATCATCAAAAAGGATATAATCAATGAAGTCAAAAATAGCAGGATCGGTAATACCCCGTAATTCGGTATTCACATACCCCCCTCCTATGCAAATTTTCACAGAAGGGAATTCTTTTTTAAGCCATTGCGCACAACGCAGGGCACTATATAAGTTTCCGGGAAATGGAATGCTGAAGCCCACCATTTCAGGTATATTTTCACGAATCCTGTTCTCAAAAATGTCCAGCATGAGACGATCGATCATTGAAGGAGGGTTCTTCAGTTCTTCCTGCAACGGATAAAATTCAGGCAGACGCAGGCAAAGAGATTCGGCATACCGGATTAATTCAAAGTGAGGATCGACAGTCTGCTGTATAAATTCGCAAAGATCTTTCAGAAACAAGGTGCACAAATGAGTAGCGCGATCTTGGGTTCCAATCATCCCAAAGGCCCATTCCAAATCCTCCTCCGAAGGGAATCGCTTGCTTTGAGGCCAAAAAGCACGGTCACTGAACCGTTGTGCCAGGCTATTGTCTTTACCGCCTAAGAATCGCATAACAGGTTCTATGGTTCTGAGGTAAAAGTCCGACTGTTGAAGTATGATCTTATTCGCTTTGGAAAGATGATCCGATAAAGCTGCCTTTTGAAAGATTTCCTGAAGTTTGGGTGCCGTAAACAGCCGTTGAATAAGTTCGATACTTAAGTCCATCTGCCCGGCCTCTATTCCCTGAGCGTGTAAAAAGCCCGATAGTTGACAAGTAGCCGGATAAGGCGTATTCAGTTGAGTGAGCGGTGGAGTGACAAGCAGAATTTTCATTCGAATTATTTTCTGCAAATTTAATAATTTTATTTGGAACCGGGAGCGAGACAAAAAAACAAAGAGATAAGAACAAAGAATCAAGACAAAAAGCAAAAGAACAAAGATATGGAAGAATCAGGAGAGAATACAAAACGCCAAACAGAACACAATTTTTGTAGTTGGCTTATTTTCCGTATCTTTGCACAAAATCGTACTCCGTCAGGTGAACAGTTAGAACTTGTGAAAGAAGAACGGATGCGTGAAATACTCTATGACATTTGATAAATTAGATCTTATTGAGCCGATCTTAAACGCTCTCAAACACGAAGGTTATACCCAACCAACTCCTATTCAGGAAATTTCAATTCCAATTGTACTTAAAGGCCAGGATTTATTAGGATGCGCTCAAACAGGAACAGGAAAGACGGCAGCCTTTGCTATTCCTATTTTACAACTGTTGCATTTAAATAAAGGCAACGACCGGGCACCCCGAAAAATAAAAGCATTAATTGTTACCCCTACACGTGAATTAGCTATCCAGATTGGCGAGAGTTTCGCCGGATACGGACGGTTTATGAATTTACGTCATGCTGTTATCTTTGGTGGAGTTCCACAGAGCCAACAGGTAGGAGCACTCAAAATGGGTGTCGATATATTAATCGCAACACCGGGACGGCTGCTTGACCTGATTAATCAGGGATATGTAAAACTGGGTGATATTAGTCTCTTTGTACTGGATGAAGCCGATCGTATGCTTGATATGGGTTTTATTCACGACGTAAAAAAACTTATTAAGCTTATTCCTGCCAAACGTCAGTCACTTTTCTTCTCTGCAACAATGCCCGAATCTATCCGGGTGTTGGCAAGTACAATATTGACCAACCCGGAAGAAGTGCAGGTCACACCGGCCTCAACAACGGCAGAAACGATAGAACAGGAAATGTACTTTGTGGATGCAGCCAACAAAAAGGATTTACTGATTCACATCCTGAAAGATAAATCTATTGTTTCGGCATTAGTCTTTACCCGGACCAAACATGGTGCGGATAAAGTGCAGCGCATGCTTGAAAAAGCCAAAATAAAAGCGGAAGCTATTCATGGCAATAAATCTCAAAATGCCCGTCAAAGTGCATTGCGTAATTTTAAAGATCGCTCAACACGTGTACTGGTAGCTACAGACATTGCTGCCCGTGGTATAGATATTGACGATTTAAATCTGGTAATCAATTATGAGATTCCCAATATTCCTGAGACCTATGTTCATCGTATAGGCCGGACAGGCAGAGCAGGACTCGAAGGAAAGGCCGTTTCATTTTGCGATGTAGAAGAACTCGATTATCTGAAAGATATTCAGAAACTGATTTCCATACAGATTCCGGTTGTGACGGATCATCCATTTCCGGCACAGGATTTACCGGTAGTCGGAGCTAAGAAGGTTAAAGGTAAAAGTCCGGGGGCAAAAGCCGGTGCCAGAGCAGGCTCAGGAAGAGGGACTACATCAACAGGTAAAGCACCAGGAACCGGCGATAACAAAATCGCCAAGCCAAGCAGACCTGAAAGTTCAAGACCGCCATTATCGCATACTCCTAAACCGGAGAGCGCTCCAAAGAAATACTGGGGAAAATAAATAAATTACGGCATTATGACCGACTTATTCAACAGCTAAACCTGAAGATCCGAGTGGAATGTCGCCGATAGTATCCGTTCTAAAAAAAACGCTCCCTGCAATTCGAATGAATTGCAGGGAGCGTTTTTTTGTTGCAGTACATCACGGCATATCCGATCATATGGGTCATTAAAAAAAACAATTTCATTCAAAGTCAATAAATCCTATAAACCTTGTAAGTTTTACAGAAATCATTCATCTTATCGAACTTTCAGGAGACTTCCTTGTTAAATGAATGACCATTTATTTATACAGACTTATGAGAGTTAAAGATGATGATAAAGTAAACAGGATCTACCGGGCAGCCATGAAGATCATTAACCAGGAAGGTTTTCAGGGAAGCTCCATGATCCGGATTGCCAAAGAAGCCGACCTCTGCCCTGCCACTATTTACCTTTATTTCGAGAATAAAGATGATATGATTAAAAAGCTGTATATTCATCTGAAATCGAAAAAAGGAAATTCCTATTTTAAACCTGATTTTGATTTATCCCCTTCAAAAGGAACATTTCGAACCATTTGGCTCAATCATTATCAATATATTATGGATAATCCGGAAGAATATAACTTCCTTGAAAACTTTTCCAATTCTCCGTTGATAGAGCAGATTGACAAAGAAGATAATTATGATTACTGTCCTGTATTCGAAACTCTGTTTGAAGAATCAAAAGCAACAAAATTGATTCAATCGTTGGAAAACGACATCATATACAGCCTCCTCTTTGCACCGATAAGCCAAATGGTAAAGAAGTCAAACTCATTGGGAAAAACTTTATCGACCAATGATCTGATTCAGATATTCGAAGCTTCGTGGAAAGCAGTCAGTCAATAAGAATAAAATATTCTCCTTTTAAATAAACAATCGTTCATTTATGATTGTTATATACAAACAGAAGCAAAACAAACTCTAATAAAACAAATTATGAACTTAATAGACAAACTCAACTGGCGTTATGCCACAAAAAGAATGAACGGAACAAAAGTTCCGCAGGAAAAAGTAGACAGGATACTGGAAGCAATACGCTTGGCTCCAACTTCATTCGGATTACAACCTTTTAAAGTCATCGTGGTAGAAGATCCTGCATTACGGGAAAAGATCTTCAATGAAGCTTGCCAGCAACCTCAAATAAAGGAAGCATCGCATGTTCTTGTTTTTGCAGCAGATAAAAAAGTGACGACAGAACAGGTTGATGATTATATGAACCTGATAGCCACTACCAGAGGAATTCCCGTTGAAGCATTGGATGGTTTCCGTGCAGCATTCGATGGAGTTGTTGCCGGTAGTGCCGAACAGAATTTCATTTGGACAGCCCGCCAGGCTTATATTGCTTTTGGTGTGGGAATCGTTGCAGCAAGCAATGAAGAAGTTGATGCAACTCCTATGGAAGGTTTTAGTGCCGAAGCACTGGATAAAATATTGGGATTGACCGAGCAAAATCTTGGTTCAACAACGATTCTGACCCTTGGTTATCGTGATGAGGCAAACGATTCGTTAGTTCATGCTGCCAAAGTACGTAAAAGTAAAAGTACATTATTTGATTTTAAATAATCAACAAACAGAATTCTCCGTCACATTTGCTGACGCTACTATATAAAATCCAAACGGTTGAGTATCGGAAAATGAATTCAACCGTTTTTAATTGACAAATAAGACACAAAACACTATTCATAAAACAGAACAAAATGGAGTTACTTGATTCATTTAAATGGCGTTATGCTACTAAAAAATACGATCCTACAAAAAGAGTAGATCAGGTATTTGTTGATAAAATTGTAGAAGCAGCCCGACTGGCACCTACTTCTTCAGGACTACAACCGTTCGAAGTATTTGTGATTACCAATCAGGAACTGAAAAACAAAATCGTTTCAGTCTCACATGAACAGCAAATAGTGGCAGACTGCTCTCACTTACTGGTATTTGCTGCATGGGACAATTATACAGCCGAACGTATTGACCAAATATACGCACTGACAACGACGGAAAGAGAACAACCCGCCGATCGCTATCAGGCTTACACCGACCGGTTGAAAAGCATGTATCTGAACAGACCTGCTGAAAAGAATTTCGAGCATGCTGCACGTCAGGCTTATATTGCTTTTGCTTTTGCTATTGCCGAAGCAGCAAGCCTGAAAGTGGATGCAACGCCTATGGAAGGATTCATAAATGAGGAAGTGGACAAATTACTCCATTTGAATGAGAAGGGATTAAAAAGCGTAACGCTGTTACCTATTGGTTATCGCGACGAAGAAAACGATTGGTTGGTTGACCTAAAAAAAGTTCGTAATCTAAAAGAAAATTTTATTACAGAGATTGATTAAAAAACAAGAAGTAAGAAAACAATAAAAAAGAGACCTGAAAACAGATAAAATATTTTCAGGTCTCTTGATATATAATTAACATGATAGACAGTCTCATTAAAAATATCATTACAAGTAATAAGTCCTATAAATACGAGAACTCTTTACATACGTAGTATTGCCTATAAATCTTCCTTTATCACAAAGATGATTCATTGAATAAGCCATCCTCTTTACCGGAAATAAAGAATGTAACACCTCATTATCAAACGAACAACAGGGCTAAAATCTAATTAATATCAATGCAAATTTTGCAGATTAACTACTTAATGATTGCAATAAATAAGAAGATATCAAAATAAATATTCCAATAGAGATTAAAAAGAGAGACGCCACTTTTAAATGCCTATATTTTCCTGATTCAGAAAGAATAAGAAATAGTTTTAATGTAATTATTGATAATACGCCAAAAATTGAGACTAATAAGTATATCATAGATCAATAATTTAAAAGGTTAATTTAAATCAAAATATATAGAAAGTAATAATTATCGGGATTGCTGTTTAAAATATATATCTTTCAATCAAAGATTAAGCTTAGCTCTAGTTTTATCATCAATTTTATATCCTTTATACCCATATAAGAAAATCACGATAAACGAAATGAGGAGTATCGTCATACCAATATTTACAGGATTGAATGCAGGAAACACGCCAAGTAATACAGGATAAGCAGCTCCACCGATAATTGCCATAATAATATGTGCAGAAGCACGCTTGGTTTTGTAACCCATCTTTCGGATTCCTAATGAGAAAATTATAGGGAACATAGTACTAATAGAAAGAGTGAGTAAACACAATGCTATAAAAGAAATTAAGCCTAAATCCAACCAGAAAAGCATTGATAAGAGCAGAGAAGAAATCGATGATAACACAAGTAATACGTTAGGTTTAAATTTAATCAAAATAAAACTTCCTATAAATCTACCTGCTGTAAACAGCCCCATCCCTACAATGGAAAATATCAATGCTGCAACCGAATGATACAGGCCATCATTTAAATCATTACTATTTCCGACAAAATGAATAATCTTCACCAAACATCCACTTCCAATCACAGAATGAGTGGGTATACTCTTAAACAGATCAAACAGATACTTTGTATAAAAGCCGAAAATGGCTGTTTGAGCAGCTATATAAAAAAACATGGTAATAACGGCTGCAACAAAATAGCCTCTTTTATAAATCGAAATACTTTTTTGTTGAGGATTTTCTAAAGTAATAGACTTTAATTTTTCACCCCTGATCTTTGGCAAGTCTGAAATTAATATAAGTATAGCCAGTAATAAAACCAAAACACCGATTCCTACATATGGGACAGTCATCGAAGCAAACTCATTTGTATTTGCAGTTATAATATGTTGATGAACATCGAACAAAATACTTCCTCCGACAAACGGTCCAAACAACCATCCCAAAGAAGTAAATGAATGTCCTAACGTAATACGGAATGTAGAGTATTGATTTTTCCCCACCAGAGTAGTATAAGGGTTGACAACTGTTTCAAGAGCGGCCATTCCCATAGCAATAGCAAATAAAGAAAAAATGAATAGTGGAAATGAATGAAAATGAGCTGTAGGGAAAAACATAAATGCTCCAAGCGCATATAACATTAGTCCCAGAATAATCCCATTTTTATATCCAAAACGTTCGGCAAAGAGACTTGCAGGTAAGGGCATTAAAAAATATCCGGCATAATATGCCAATAATACAAATGCATACTTCGATGAATTTGGTTCAATAATTTCCTGAAAATGTTTATTCAAGACATCCGATAAACCGAGAGTAAATCCCCATAAAAAAAATAGAGTAAGCAACAGAGAAAATATTTTGAAAAAGGATACACCAACTTTCGTCACAAATAGAGATTCAATTTTATTCATATTTTGTTATATTTAAACATTTCAGCTCTGTATAAAGTCCCATTATGAATTCTGAAAATAGGGACAGGATAAAATTTTAAAAAAGATATAATTTGTATCAAGGAATATATCTCATAAACAATTTATTAATAATAGATTAAGATAATATTAAAACAATGTTTATATTTTATAAGGACAAATATATAAAAAAAAATGAAATCTAGCACAATACTTAATAATTATTTGATTATATAATTTAAAATACTAAGCAATCAAAGCAATTGAGCACATTTTAAGCTTTATTAGAAGAATACCAAAAAATAAAATATGATAATATATTATCTAAATTTCATTGAGAATTCAGATATATTTTTTAGATCAATCCTAAAAGTTTTTTTTTGTGGAGGAGCTAAAATGAAATATCAAATATCTTGGATCAATAACGTTTTGAAGAGTTAGAACTATTATTTTATTGCTCTCCAACTTTTAGGATTAATCCCCCGTATCTGTCGCTATTGCAAGGAAGGATATTATCACATTGACAACAACGCCGTTGAGAATGCCATTCGTCCTATCACTTTGGGACGCAAGAACTATTTGTTCTCCGGTAATGACAGCGGGGCGGAAGATAATTGCATATTCTATACCTTGCTGGGAAGTTGTCTGCAGGCAGGTGTTGAACCCGGGAAATGGCTTACAACTACTCTCGAGAAAATACGGATCAAGTCAAAAAGTTGTGGGGAAATTTTGAAAGTATTAATTTTGTCCGCAAAAACAGATGCATACAAGTGGATTTGAGTTATTGCTACCAGAAGGAGTTTTAGACTATTTTGAAATAATAAATGTCGAACAAACAAAAAGCGACACCTCTATTTATTTACAGGAGAAGAATGTAATTCCAGAAGAATATGTAGGTCGACGGTTGGAATCTAAGGGCTTCTATGAAGACAGTAAAGTTCAGGATTTTCCCTTACGAGGTAAAGCCGTATATCTGATTGTTCGGCGCAGGAGGTGGATTGATAAAGATACAGGTGATATTGTCATTCGTCATTGGGAATTAGTGGCAAAAGGAACGCGAATGACACAAGAATTCGCGACTTTTTTAAAAGGTCTATCTCGATACTGAACCTATAAGCGCAAATAGATTAGGTAGGTACTTCTGTGTAGAGGGAAAAAGATTAGAGCAGCAATACGTTGCCTTTCTGAGCAATTATTTAGAATGGGATCAGAAAGAACATGCCTCTGACTGGCTATTATTCCCTGATAATATCGGTCCTTACTTAAGCTTGGATGAAACGAGTCTTTCTCAAGGAGAGTTATACACCATAATAACCAACAAGCAAGCAAAAAGGAAAAAAGGAGCATTGGTGGCTATATTAAAAGGTGTAGATGCCGATAAAATCATTGACCGCCTAAAAACCCTAAATGAAAGGAAGAGGCATGCAGTCAAAGAGATAACACTTGATATGTCTCCCACGATGGTAAAAATAGCAAAGAAATCTTTTTCCAAAGCAATTATAGTGACAGACCGATTTCATGTACAGCAATTAGCCTATGATGCTGTACAGGAAATGCGTATCAATTACCGCTGGCAGGCTATAGATCAGGAAAATAAGGAAATGGAGCTTGCCAAGAGTGTCAAGAAAAAATATGTTCCTGAGATTCTCGAAAATGGAGATACCCTTAAACAATTACTTGCAAGAAGTAGATACATTTTATTTAAGCGTAAGAGTAAATGGACTCCCTCTCAACATCGAAGAGCCGAATTGCTTTTCAAATACTATCCCGATTTAGAAGTTGCATATGATTTGGCTATGAAGCTCGGCGAAATCTACCATACAGTAAAAGACAAAGCTGTTGGTCTTACAAAGCTGGCTAAATGGTAGAATGAAGTTGACAGGTCAGGTTTTGAGTCATTTGGCACTGTTTCCAGAAGTATCCAATACAACTATCAATACATTCTGAATTTCTTTGAAAACAGAAATACCAATGCGTCTGCTGAATCCTTCAATGCTAAAATAAAAGCCTTCAGATCACAATTCAGAGGAGTGAGGAATATTCCCTTCTTCCTTTTTAGACTATCGAAAATATATGCCTAATTTCTATTCCCCACTACTTTTTGACTTGATCCTAAAAAACAAAACGGACTTAGAATAAACGCTATTCTGTAAGCATCCCAAATATGCCGTATTTCATATAGCATAAAATAGGTAGACCTTTGCCTAAAAAAAGTTATGTTCAGTTTGAATGAAGGCAATCGTTATGTAGTTTGTTTGAATGGCGTAGATTTACGCAAAGGATTAGATGGTTTATGCGGACTGATCCGCTATCTGTCCTTGAGTCGTACCAACGGAGATGTATATGTGTTTCTAAACAAGAACCGCACGACCATGAAGCTGCTCCATTGGGAACGAGGTGGCTTTGTGATCTACTATAAACGGCTGGAAAGCGG
>Ga0302212_1000287_pt1 | contig 21893 bp, 16 predicted proteins | sample II_Fen_N1_1_FD_200235 | JGI IMG/M metagenome (GOLD analysis project Ga0302212, IMG submission 200235) | Peat permafrost microbial communities from Stordalen Mire near Abisko, Sweden - II_Fen_N1_2 | ecosystem: Environmental > Terrestrial > Soil > Wetlands > Permafrost | place: Sweden: Abisko...
TGCTGCTTCTGAAATTATCTGGAATATCTTTTCTTGTAAGTATTTTTTCATGCCTGGATCTACCTGATTTTGGAGCACAAAGGTAAGTGAATAATATCATACGACAAAGAAACGTTTAAAGTGGAACAGAAGATCAACTATTGAACCAAATGTTCTGCATGACTGACTTTAGAGTTTCCAGGATGCTTTTCAATAAAAGATAAGCTTTTTGCATTTTCAATGTTGTTTCATTTACTTCTGATAGTTACCTTTTCTATTTGGAAATTTAAACCTTGGAATAGAATTCTATTTATTCAGTAACTGTTTTAAAAAAATGCGCACTTGGGTATAACCCCGGGTGCGCATTAAAAAAATGTATGATTTGAATCTGAATTACATACCGTCTTCAATGTTCCATACAAAGGCTCTGATTCCCATTCTCTCGGAAGTAGCATCCAATGCACGTAAATTATCCAGTATCGGTTTAACTTTCGGATCATCAACAACGGTAAGAATAGCCGTGTTCAGTGCAGGCCATGCATGTGTTCCGAAATGTGGATCGCCGGCAATACTTCCACGACCAATCACCGATTCCCAACCGCTATACCCACGTACATGATTGATGGATAAAATAGCCATAACCTGCTCGTAATATGCCTGATCGAATGATATAAATATTGATTTCATCTCTGTAGTTTTTAGTTATTAGCTTCTAATTCGTTCATTTCCTTTTCGCGGGCAATACGCTTCAGCTTTTTATGTTGACGTTTAACCCCACTGGCAGCAAAGAGTGTGTATAAAGTAGGAACAACAACCAACGTCAGCATCGTAGAAACTGTCAACCCTCCAATCACTGTAACAGCCATAGGTTTCCACATTTCTGAACCTTGTCCGCGGCTTATTGCTAATGGCAACATTCCCAGAATTGCAGTCAGACTGGTCATTAATACAGGTCGTAAACGTGATTTACCACCGGCTACTACCGATCGTATGATTCCCATGCCACGTTCACGATTCAGGTTGATATAATCCACCATAACAATACCATTCTTTACCACAATACCTACCAGCATAATCACTCCGACGAATGTCATTACATTGAATGTAGACCCCGTAAGCCACAAGGCTAACACGACTCCTGAAATTCCAAAAGGAACTGAGAACATAATGATAAACGGATAGGTAACCGATTCGAATTGTGAAGCCATTACAACAAATACAAGCAAGATAATGATCAGAAGTAATGCCCCCAAATCGCTGAACGACTCTTGCTGATCTTTAAATGAACCTGCAATGCTAGTTGTCACTTCCGAAGGAATATCTATCTGGGCAAGTTGTGCATTTATATCTTTCACAGCTTTATCAAGTGTAGTTCCCGAAACAGTTGATGAAACAGTAATGATTCGTTGACGGTTTTTGCGTTCGATGGTAGGCGGAGTAAAACGTTCGACAACATTACCCAAATCTTTTAGTCTGATCGCCTGACCCTGGGTATTGTAAATCATGATATTCTCAATATCTTCAATGGACTGACGGTATTGAGGTGCATAGGCCACCACGATGGAATACTCTTCCCCATCTTCCCTGAAAAGTGAAGAGGTTATACCATTTATTCGGTTGTTTAAATAGTTGGAAGCGGTACTGATATTGAGTCCGTTTAATGCCAGCTTCTCCCTGTCAAAATCAACCTGGTATTCGGGTGTGTATTCTTCCCTGCTGATAGTGGTATTAACCATTCCTTTGACTTTAGCCATACGTTTGAATACTTCTTTGGCAACTATATCAGTCTGGGCAAAATCATACCCATAGATTTCTACATCAAGCGTTGACTGACCACCCATCATGCTCATACCACCACCTGCAGTGACTGTTGATTTACGAATTTCAGGTAATTGTTTTATGTCGTTACGAATGCTGTCGGTAATAGCAAAAGCTGAACGGTTACGTGCTTTCAAATTCACCAACCTGATAGAGAATGTACCTACATTGCTTGAATTCTTACTAAATAGCGATCCATATATGTTCTTACTGCTAGCCTGGCCAACACTGAAGTTAACCATATCAATTTCAGGATATTTCTTTCTCCATTCAGAGTGAAGCTTTTGGCAGACAGCTTTGGTGATTTCCATTCTTGTTCCCACAGGCATTTCAATGGTAGCAGATATTGTTCCGCTATCCTGGGCAGGAAAGTTTTCTGTACCTACCCAACCAATAGCCAGAGGTATGATACTGACAACGAAAAATATTGTTGCAGATGCCAGAATAGTCTTTTTATGACGTACTGCCCAGTTAACCACCTTTGCATATTTATCATCCAGTTTATCCAGAAAACGTTCAATAGGTGAATACACTAAATTAAACCCTTTGCTTCGTTTTGGATCCATACGTAACAACTGAGAGGCAAGCATTGGAGTCAGTGTCAATGAACATATCATTGAAACTGTAATAATTATTGTTACCATCCATCCAAGTTGCGAGAACATAACTCCAGCCATTCCCGAAACCATGGTTAATGGAAGAAATACAGCAATAATAGTCATCGTGGAAGCAACAATTGAAAGCCCAACCTCATTGGTACCGTTAATTGCTGCGGTTTTAGGCCGGCTACCCCGCTCAATGTGAGTGGTAATGTTTTCCAGTACCACGATCGCATCATCTACTACCAACCCAATGGCGAGCGATAACGAACTAAGCGATATGATATTCAGGGTACCGCCTGTAAGTGCCAGATAAATAAAAGCAGCTATTAATGATATTGGTATGGTCAGAATAATAATTACCGTTGCACGCCAACGTCCCAGGAAGAACAAAACCACAATCATTACAAATAGAAGTGCGTAAATTACAGTTTCTGCCAAACTTTCAATCGTACGAATAATATTGTCGGAAGTATCTCCGATAACACTAAGTTTCACATCCGTAGGAAGGCTCTTCTTTATCTGAGGTAGCATCTTTAGTACTTCTTTGGCAATCTGTACCGTATTAGCTCCCGATTGTTTTTGAACAATGATAGAAGCACCCTGCACTCCGTTTGTATAACTTTCCTGCATACGCTCTTCATGTTTGTCACTGATCACAGCAACATCAGAAAGCTTCACGGTTTTGCCGTTGAAATTCCCTACGACAATATTATTCATTTCCGAAGGATCTTTAAATTCACCTTCGACACGCAAAGCATACGTATCACTACCGACATCCATAGAACCTGCCGGAGTATTTACATTTTCCATGCGGATATACTGTGCAAGAGCCTCTATGGTTAAATGATATGCTTCCAGTTTGATCGGATCTACATAAACCTGGATCTCACGCTGGGGTGCACCACTGATAGATACTGAACCCACTCCATTAATACGGGCAAGTGGGTTAGCCACTTTTGTATCCAGTATTTTATAAAGCGCCGGTAGACTCTGACTTGCAGTGGCAGAAAGCATAATGACAGGAATCATATCCGTGCTTAGCTTGAAGATAATAGGATTCCCCGCACCGGAAGGCATATAGGATTTAACTAAATCCAACTTATTACGAATATCATTTGTCACTACATTCAGATCCAATCCATATTCAAATTCCATCGTAATAATCGAACGGTTTTCCTTCGATGTTGAAGTTATATTCTTAAGGTTCGAAACCGTATTTAGAGAGCTTTCCAGCGGACGTGTTACATTTGTTTCAACATCCGACGCACTGGCACCATCATAGGTCGTCATGACCATGATCGTGTTAGTCTCTATTTTAGGCAACAAATCAATCGGTAACTTATTGTAAGAGAAAAGACCCAGAATAACCACTGCGATAAAAATTATCGAAGTCATTACCGGCTTTCTGACCGAACTTTCGTATAAACTCATATCTTAATATTTACAATTTATTTATTTACAATTTACTATTTGTGCTTAACATAATCTTTTATTTTATCCAAATCAACCAGTCAACCAATTACTTACTTCACCACTTTTACACTGGCCCCATCTACTAATTTCGACTGGCCGGCAACAACTACCTGTTCTCCTGCCGATATACCTGAAATAATTTCATAATCACTATCAATACGACGACCAATTTCTATCGGTTTGTATTGCACTTTTCCTTCGTTGTAAACATAAATAAAGCGTGCACCTGAACCGGATTGTTTTATAACAGACTGATCAGGGACCAAAATGCGTTTTGCTTTACCGAATTCAAGTGTTACACGGGCAAACATACCCGGACGAATTTTATTGTTGTTATTATTCAATCTAATCTCAACAGGAAAGGTCCTTGATGCTTCATCAATGGTTGGATAGATCAGACTCACTTTTCCCTGAAATTTTGTACCCTGGAATATATCAAATTTAACATCGATGGGCATGCCCAATTTCATTTTTGAATAATTGGATTCTGATACATTGATCAATATCTTTACAGGATTAATGCTCATAACCACAAGTATCGGTTTTTGTCCCGAATACATATCTCCATTATAATAATTACGTTCAGTTATCAGACCGCTGATAGGACTTAACAGAAAAGTATTTTCAGACATGTTTTTAATATTTGTCTGTGCAATATCCATTTGAAGTTTTGCATTATCCAATTCCTGTTGTGAGGCACCCCCGACATTGAATAATTCCTGAGTTCGTTTAAAACTGCGTCTTACATTTTCAATTTGCGATTCCAGGTTAGAAAGATTGGCAACATCCATTTGCACCAGCTTCTGACCTTTTGACACATGTTGACCTACTTCAACAAGTATATGACGGATACGTCCGGGAGTTGAGGGAGCAATGCTGTTCTTGTCCTGTGGCTCTACAGTGGCGGTTATTTCATTACTCTGTTCAACATTTTTCTCTATCGCTTCCTGAATCCGTATATTTGGAACTTCAGCTGCAACATCTGCATTTGCTTTTTTTTTGCATGAGCTCAGTCCCAAAGCGAATGCACAAACGATAATACCTATTAGTTTAATCCTTTTCATTTGTATGATTTTTGTTGATGGTGTACTAATTGATTTTTTTATTTATCTTATTTGAGAGTCTTTACCAACTATTTTTTCTAAGTCCGATTTCGCTGATAAATAATCATAAATCGATTGGTTATACGACAAACCAGCCTGTATATAAGCTAATTCAGAATTCGTGATATCAAGAAAAGTCCCGGCTCCTACATCGTACCGTGTTTTAGATATAGTCATTGCTTTTTCGGCCTGACTCATTGCTTTTTTATCTGACTCAATCTTGGCTATGGCTTTTTTAATATTATCAAGTGATGTTATCATTTGCAATTCAACGGTCTTCTTCAAATTCTCACGCTGGTCTTTTAATTCATCCTGCTGGATTTTAATTTGTTGGTATTTGTAATGCCGTGTACCTCCCTGAAAAATAGGTACAGATAAAGAAATACCCAGCATACTTGCCGGAAATTTAGTGTAATCAGAGAACTTATCGGCATCATTACCCATATAATTGTAGGAATAATTAAGACTGGCTCCAAGTGTCGGATACCACGAGGTTTTTTGAATCTCCAGCGTTTGGTCAAATTGTTTCGATTTGATATCAAATTGTTTTAAATCAGTATTTGATTTTAATGCCATTGTATCCAGATTCAATACTTCACCAAAGATGATTTGTTCAAAATCAGATAGTTTGCCTTCCACTTTTATTTCAGAAAACATATTCAGGCCCATTAACATCTTTAGTTGTTGTTTACTCAGATGAACTGCGCTCTGGGCTGATACGATATTAGACTGTGCATTCCGCGATTGAACATCAGCACGTATCCATTCATATTCAGATACTACTCCTTGTTTATATTTATCTGCTATCACTCGCGTATTTTCTGCAGTGTTATGATAACTCTTCACAAAAACGTCATACGAGTCTTGCATCAGTAGTAATGTGTAATAAGCCTTTGTTACCATATTGACAAGAGAAATTTTTGATGAACGTGCTGATTCTATGGCTAATTGAGCATCATATTCATTCATTTTCAACGTTGCCCATAAAGTCGGTGCTATTATTGGCAAGGTTGCTGAAACTCCGGCTGAAAAATTGTTATCAACACCAAACTCTAAAACAGTGGGAGTTCCGTTAAATGAAATAACTGATTTTTGGTTTTTAAGGTTTCTGGAATATGAACCCGATCCGCTTATTGTTGGGAATAAACCTGCAAGCCGTTCTTTTTTGCTATAATCCACCCTTGAAATTTCCTTATTGGCGATTTTAATTGTCGGACTCTTGCTCATGGCTATTTCCAATGCTTTTTGAAGCGAGACTGTCAGGGTATCCTGAGCCTTTAATGCAGATAATGGTAACAAAATCACGATTGCTGCTACCAATACATTTTTTTTACTAATTTTTTTCACAACCTTATTCCTAATTAATGATTAGATATTAATGATATTGATAAATATTCTATACATGTTATAAACAAAATAATCTTTACAAAAATACTCCAAATTAATCTGATACGACTATTTAAAATCGACGAATGAATCTTTTTATACGATGAATGAAAGAAATAGAGTACTAAAGCAATAGATGAATTCATTGCCAGGGTTTAAAATACAACCGGTTTCAATAAGAATAAAAACTGTCGGTTTTTATTCTGTTTCATTTATGGTTTGGTCTCTCAAATATTGAAGTCCTTTTTCATTTGCAATCATATGTATCATTAAATCAACAAAAAACTCAATTATTCGATTTTTTGGATATCTTTTTGGTAATTGTTGCATTAATTCAAAGGTGTTTTTTATTTGAAGGGAATGAAACAATGAAATTAATTCTACATCTAAATCCTCTCAGAAATGACCTTCTGCAATTCCTAGTTTGAAATTTATTTCAAAACCAGGCCTGATTTCTTAATTGCTTTTCAACATATGCTTTTCAAATACTCTGGGATAGTATTTTTCCAACGAAGAACATAGTTTGTAATACAAATTCTATATTTTTTTATCTCCTTTATTAAAAGTATGAGAGAATCGATTGATTTTTTATTCCTTAAAAGTATGAAGAATTTATCACAATTATTTTATTTTGAAAAGTCAAAACCGAATCAACAAGATATTCTCCTTGAGGAAAGTGAGTGTGAATAAATTAAATTCAAAATTATAGAATTTCTTTTATTCGACAATTAGTAAACAAGAATTTCGAATTTAATTCAATATAAATGCATAATATCCTGATTTATATGGATGTAAAATTTCGATGTAGAAATTATAAATTTATAATAGGTTTCAAATTTCCTCTGTCGTATAAAAAAAGCCCTGAAGATTACTTCAGAGCTTTTATAAATCAAGTGTTCTATTTCCAAATTCTATTAAAGAAATTCATTTTTTTTATATAATCTTTTTTCTTTAGAGTCTTCTGTCCATAACCGTAACCATAACCATATCCCGAACTCTCATCTGTTCCGTTTAAAATTATCGACATTCCATTAAGCCTGTTATGTTCATAAATGTCATTAATTAATTCTGTTGCTTCACGTGGAGTGTAATTCTGTCGTGCCACATATATGCAATTATCAACCACTCTGTTTATCAGATAAGTGTCGGATACCAACCCAATTGGTGCAGAGTCAACAATTATATAATCGTACTTCTCGCGTAATTGAAGGAATAAATCATCCAAACGTTGATTCATTATTAATTCTGCAGGATTTGGTGGTACCGGACCAGCTGGAATTACATCCAGGAATGGATGTAAATTCGATGGAACAATTATGTCATTAACCTCATAACTCTCATCAGCAATGTACATAGTAATTCCTCTTTCCTTTGATAAATGGAGGTAGTCGCCAAGCATTGGACTTCGGATATCCAACCCAACTAATACCACCTTCTTTTTCATTAATGCAAAAGACATTGCGATATTTATAGAGGTAAACGATTTACCTTCTCCACTGATACTTGAAGTTATTAAAATTACGGGATTTTCTTTTCCTGATAACATGAATTGCAGGTTTGTTCGAATAATCCTAAACATTTCTACAATTGGAGTTGTCTTTCCTTCACGTACCACAACAACGTCAGCTTCTTTTTTTAATCCGATAGAACCTAAATAAGGAGCTTTTACTAGGCGTTTCAGCTCTTTACTATTTATTATTTTATTATTTAGCAGGTCAAGAATGTAAATATAAATCAACGGCATCAGAACTCCTAACAGTAAAGCCAAGAGATAAATGATCATTCTTCTGGGAGCAACTGGTTGTAATGAACTATAAGCAGAATCAAGAGTTTTTGCAGAAGGTATTGTACTCGCTAGACTTAACGCATTTTCTTCCCTTTTTTGCAATAAAAACAAGTAGAGCTTCGACTTAATTTCTTTTTGTCTGATTATTTCAGTCAATTCTCTTTCCTGAGTAGGTACTCCGCTTATTCTTGATGAGAACTGATTCGTTTTTCCCAATACATCTTTTTTCGCAATTTTGAACCCATCTTTAATGCTTCCTATGCTTACAATTATGCTGGTTCTCAAAGCCTTTAGCTGTTGTTCAATCTGTGTGATAACAGGGTTTTTCTCATTTGTCGTACGCATTACCTTTATGCGCTGTAACAATGTGTAATTATATTCTTGAATTAATTGCAGCAAGGATTTATCTTCAATGCCTAAATTAGCCGGAACTAAATCGTATTGATGTTTGTTGTTTTTAACATAAGACTCGATATAGCTCACTAAATTTAATTGAGTTTCTAGTTCAGCTGATTTCTTGTCATATTCACTGGCAGATTTTAAAAAAATATCAGCGTCAGTGGTAATGTCTGTCAATTTATTTTTCTTCTTGTAATTTTCAACATTTAGTTCCACATCCAATAATTCAGAACCAATTAATTTAATTCGTTCCTGGATAAAACTAGCTGTACTGGTAGCAATCAGATTCTTATCTGTCACGGCATCCTGATTATACAATTCAATCAATTTATTTAGAACCACTACGGATTTCTTTGGGCAGGCTGATATGGTTGATACATTTATTGCATTGGCTCTTTTGTTGACAGAATTGACTTTAATCAGATTACAATAATTTTCAGTCAAACTACGAACCGGATAGGTAATGATTTTATAAGATTTTCCCATCTTAAGTGGCAAAATCTGTAGAAATTTAAAAATTCCGACTTTAGTAATGATGGATTTATTTAAATCGGTAATTTTATATCTTTCTGATATTTTACCATATTTAAAATCTATCTGATACTCATTTTCTTTACGTAAAAGCTTAAATATGACCGTTTTTTGAACTGTGTCATTAAACATTTGAGGTGTGATCAATCGTATGGGAGTCAATGGGTAAACCTCATTGTATCTGTATTTATCATTCTCATAATATTCAGTTATTACACCGAGTGATTTAATAACATTCGTCATTAAAGTTTTTGAAGTTAGCACCTGAATTTCATCTTCAATTTCCTTAGAAGAACCTGTCATTCCACCCACTCCGCCCAGTCCGTCGAGCATTGACATATCAATAAGACTACTGGCTGATTTATCTTTTCGAATTAAAATAGTTGTTTGTACCTGATATTCTTCATTCGTAATTTTTAAATAAAAATAAGCAATGATAAAACAGATAACAACTGAAATTAAAAACCAGTGCCATTTGAGTAAATATTTAATGACAATTTCTCTAATGTTAGCAGTGTCTAAATTCGAAGTTTTTATTGTTGGTATATTGTTTTCCATGCTTATTAAATGAGATTTTACTAGGTGTTTTGATTGTAGATATGGATTATTATGGCTTTACAATTGCGTATATTACGGCTAATAATGTGGCAAATGTAGATAATGCAGACAAATAAAGTCCTGTATTTTGAGATGCGACAGATTTTACAGAATTTGGTTCGACGTAAATGACATCATTTTGTTGTAAATAATAATATGGTGATTTAAAGACTTCATCTGTGTTTAAATTTAATCTGATAAATTCTAATTTGCCGTTATTTTCTCTTGTGATAAGTACATTATTTCTTTTACCATATATTGTCATATCACCGGCAAGTCCTAATGCATCCAATATTGTGACTCGCTCATTATTTATGGGGTACTGTCCGGGATGAAGAACTTCACCTAAAACAGTAATTCTGTAATTCATAAACTGAATAGTAACAATTGCGTTTTTTAAGTAGGGAGACAGTTGATCGTCTATATATTTTATAGCTTCTGATTTTGTAAACCCGCCTAATTTCAACGTACCAATGACAGGAAAATTAATATTTCCGTTAACGTCTACTAAATACGATTGCAATGTAGGAGCAGAGTATAATTGTTCACTCCCTGGTGTGGCATATGAAACTAATGGTAGGTTAAATGGTGCTACTGCCTGGGGGTCTAATCCGGTTACTGAAATCGATAACATATCGCCTGAACAAATGCGGACTTCGTGTATTTTAGTGAATTTTTTATTAATTGAATCTGCTGAATTGGAGTTAACCCCATAAAAATAAGCAACTTCCTTTTGTGAAGTACAACCAGCTAAAGCAAGCACAAACAGAACAATAGATATAAAATTGATTTTCTTCATGTATAGCATTCATTTAAATATCTGTGAGACCAGATGTTTATTGTTGGAATAAATTAATTATGTTACTTAATTCGATTTACCTAAAAATATCATTAAAAAAGAGTCGCAAAGGTACCTAAATCCGAGTCAATATACAAATTTTACATGTGAAATGATAAAAATATATTTATTAAAAAAAATGAAACTACTGCTTAAACTAATTCCAGATTGAAAACTAAAAAGCTTTAAATCCTAAAATTCATGCCTTTTAAAGTTGAAACAATGAATTTCAGATTAATCAAAAAAATATTAGATATTGCATACAAAGAACGAAATAAAAATTAAAATAGTATCACAAGTGCCAAGAAAAACCAAAGTCCTTATGATTGTACTTTAGTTTGTTCCTATTTTCAATCAATATTTTGAATATAAAAGGTTAAAGAATGTATTTAATACCCGCAAATTGGTAAATAAAAGTTGTGCTCTTATAAACTTTCTGTGCAGTTAATTTTGTAAATATAATGTTCTGAAATAACCGAATTAAATTCTGCATTATTGAAATTATACTGATTTCGGATATATTTATTCAGTTCAGTAAATTGAATAAATATATCAATATTCTAAAATTTTAAATTATTAATTGATTTATAATGAATTTTATAACTTATAGCATATCAGCATGATGAACTAAGAGCGAAATATATTTGTGTTTTTTTTAAATAAATCTTATAAAAAAACTTTGTATATTAAAAAGAATGATGTATGTTTATTGCACATTTAAGAATATTATTTTTACAAACAATTCTAATACTTAATGTCATGACGAAAACGATAACATTCAACGAACTACGAAGAGTAAAAGATGCGCTTCCAAGCGGTAGTATGACCAAGATCGCCGAAGAACTTGGTCTGGAAAAAGAAACAGTGCGTAATTATTTTGGTGGACACGACTATAAAGATGGTAAAAGTTGCGGCGTTCATATCGAACCCGGACCGGATGGAGGATTAGTTATGTTAGATGATACAAAAATTCTGGAAATGGCACAAAGTATTTTAAAAGAAAAAAAAGTATAATTGCAACAATAAAAATATTGTGAAAGCAGTGACATAAAGAAATCACTGCTTTCTTTTTTTTTAAACAGTCATTTATAACATATCCCTATTTATTTTTAATTATTTAATTTGTAAAGAACTGGATATTAATTTTAAAATTATCAGTTTAAATTAAAAATTCCTTTGTAAATTAAGAGGGCAAATTAGATAATGATTCTGTTTCCTTGAAAATTTACGTTTAAAACTTTACAGTAAATTTGTTTTGAGGTTGAATAATTATATTCTACGAAACTTCAAATTCTCAGTCAAGAAATATAAAACTATAAAAAAATAAATACCGAAGTCACTGATACTTTATTGTATCTGACTCAAATCCTATTTTTAAAATTTAAGAACAATAATCAATTGATGAACTTACCTGAAATTTTTGTTAGAAATACTGTTGAACTATTAGGAAATGAATTTCAGGATTTAGAAAAAGCACTGGAAGGTATTGCACCTACAAGCATTCGGGTAAATGATAAAATTAATTATGTGCCTTCTGAAGAGAAAGTGCCATGGTGTGAGAAAGGGTACTATTTAACCGAACGTCCGCTTTTTACAGCCGATCCACTGTTTCATGCCGGGGTTTATTATGTGCAGGAAGCAAGTTCGATGTTCTTATATCAGGCGGTAAAACAGCATTTCCCCTTAGCACAGAGTGTTCTTGATCTTTGTGCTGCTCCGGGTGGAAAATCGACCCTGTTAACACAGGCTTTACCCGAATCCAGTTTGTTGGTCAGCAATGAGATTGTACGTTCAAGAGCCTATATTTTAGCTGAGAATCTTATAAAATGGGGAAATCCGAATGTTATTGTAACGAATAATGAACCCAAAGATTTTAATTCACTTCCCGGTTTTTTCGATGCAGTAGTCGTTGATGCGCCCTGTTCGGGAGAAGGAATGTTTCGAAAGGATAGTGGAGCAATACAGGAGTGGTCGGAATATAATGTGACTTTATGTGCTGCCCGTCAGAGAGAGATACTCACGTCGGTTTGGGATACATTAAAAACCGATGGGGTTTTAGTCTATAGTACCTGTACTTTTAATCGGGCGGAAAATGAAGAAAATGTAAAATGGATTTGTGATACCCTGGGTGCTGAATTTTTGCCAATCGATTTAAAAGGAAATGAGCAAATCACTGTTACTGATTATGGATATCGGTTTTTCCCGCATAAAACCAAAGGTGAAGGCTTTTTTCTGACCGTACTCAAAAAAAAGTCATTGATCCGATCCTCTCAAAAGAATAAGAAAGACGATAAAAAAAATATAAAATTTGTAACAAAAAGCTATACTTCTACGTTTTCATTAATAGATTCGGATAATTGGTTGATTTTACCGGAAGACAATCTGATAAAGGGGTACGATAAAAACAGGCTGAATGATTACCTGTACATCAAAAAGCATTTAAAATGCATGCATTCGGGTTTATTATTAGGAGAATTTAAAGGAACTGATTTTATTCCATCGTCGAGTATTGCATTATCTAAAAAACTGGACAAAGAAAGTGTAGAAAAAGTTGAAGTAGACTATAAAACAGCTATTTCATTTTTAAGAAAAGACTCCATTATACTCCCACAATCTCCACGGGGCTATATTCTGATTAGTTTTAAAGGACAAGCACTTGGATGGGTAAAAAATTTAGGAAACAGAACGAATAATTTATATCAGCAGGAATGGCGTATACGAATGAAAATTTGAAACCTGTAGATGATGTGATGCTGATGATATTATAATGTTATCGATTAAATAAAAAAAATAAAATGGATCTTCTTTTTTTGGGTACAGGAACTTCAACCGGAGTGCCTCAAATAGGGTGTCAATGCAAAATATGCAAATCAACAGACAATAAAGATAAAAGATTACGTGTATCGGTCTTATTAACTGAAGGCAATACTAAAATTTTAATTGACTGCGGACCTGATTTACGTCAACAGTTACTTACAAATAATATTGACTCACTTTCGGCGATCTTACTGACACATGAGCATTATGATCATATTGGAGGGCTGGATGATGTCCGTCCTTTGGGAGAAACACAATTGTATGCCGAGAAAAGAGTATTGTCGGTTATCCAACGCAACATGCCGTATTGTTTTGCAGAAATCAAATACCCCGGGGTTCCAAGAATTCATTTACATGAAATTAGTGAAACCGATTTTTTTATTGAGAATGTAAGAGTAATACCTATTAGAATAATGCATGCGAAACTTCCAATCCTGGGGTTCAGAGTAGGTAAACTGGCTTATTTGACTGATGTGAAAACCATAAACGAACGATCGATAGAGAAACTTCATGGACTTGATGTGTTGGTGATAAATGCCCTTAGAATCAATCCTCATATTTCACATTTATCCTTAAATGAAGCGATTGAAATTGCACAGAAAATTGGTGCGCATAGAACTTATTTTACCCATATGAGTCACGACATTGGTTTAAATGCCGAAGTAAACCGGTCATTACCTGATAACATTCAGCTTGCCTATGATGGCTTAAAACTAAGTATTTAAAATAATTATGAGGCATTTTATAATAATAGAGACATCTCAATTATGAAAACAAACAATTTGAAAGACTTCATACTGATTTTTGGAGTCGTTTTCTTTACTTCCTGTACCGGTTTATTATATACATCACTGGATGTATTACGTCCTGCCAAAGTTGCTTTTGCCAAAAATGCCAACGATTTACTGATTATAAATAATACTGTAAAACAACCGGCAGCATATGGGCATAAAACCGAATTGCTGTACGAAACTCCAAAAAATGTGTTGATAAATAGCGACAGTTTGTCTATTTTTTGTTTAGGAGCTTTAACGGAAGATCTGGAAGGAAAAGATTTCTTTTCATCCATTCAGTTAATCCCAAACACCATTAATAAAGGAAAAGATTTTTTCGGATCTCCGAAGCTAACTGATGATCAGGTGAATCAATTGTGTCAGACAAATCAGGTAAATGCTATACTTTCACTGGATAAAATTAAAGTAAATGATGATTTAACAGAAAATTATTTGTCTGAGAGCAGTATATATTTATCAACATTAGAACTTAAATTTGAAACCTATTGGAGCATTCATTACCCAAATAATCCCGAAGTGACTACGGTTCAATTTGTTGATACTGTGTTTTGGGAATCTGAATCCTATTATCGAAAGAAAGCCATGGCTGATCTTCCTGACAGAAATGATGCACTGGTAGATGGAGCTTTAAATGTGGGACATAAGAATGTAAATCGTTTTGTTCCTTATTGGGATAAAGTGGATCGTTATATTTTCAATACGAACAACAAGTTGATGAAACAAGGACTAGATTCAGTTTATGTAAAGAACTGGAAATCGGCAATCGGTTTATGGGAAACTGAATATAATAAATCACGAAATCCCCGGATTATGGCACAGGCAGCAAATAATATTGCTATCGGGTATGAAATTACGGGTGATCTTGACAAAGCATTGGATTATGCTACAAAGGCTTTTTACTCTTTCGGAAAAATGACAATAGTTAATTATGATTCGTTTCTGCGTCTGTCGGACTATATTAAAGAATTAAACCAACGGAAAAACGAACTGGAAATTTTAAAAATACAATTAGGAGAATAATTGACATTATTTACTTTATAATATTTTAATAAAATGATTACAAGCAACGATGAAAACATCCTTAAAAAAAGAGGGATTACTTCCAACCAAATTGAAGAACAACTTAAGTCATTTAAAACCGGATTCCCATTCCTGAAAATTCGAAGTGCTGCTGAACCGGGAAATGGAATTATTGTAGTTTCAGATGAAGATCGTGAATTTTTACTTAAACAATGGGAAGAGTTTTTGCTTACCGATGCATCTATTCTTAAATTTGTACCGGCTTCGGGTGCAGCAAGTAGAATGTTCAAGGATCTTTTCGAATTTTTGGAAAGTAAAAACGATAAACCTTCTAATTCATTTGAGACTAAATTTTTCGACGAAATTGATAACTTTGCTTTTTATCAGGATCTGAATAAGGTTTGTATTAAAAATGAAGGTCAGACCATTGACGAACTTATAATAAATAAAAAATACAAACTGATTGTTGAAAATCTATTGCATGAAAAGGGGTTGAATTACGGATCACTTCCAAAAGGATTATTGAAATTCCATTCGTATCCGACAGAAGTCAGAACTCCCATGCAGGAACATTTAGTGGAAGGCGCTTTGTATGCTGCCTCAGCTTCGGGTATTGTAAATATTCATTTTACTGTATCGAAAGAACACCGCACCCTGTTCGAAAATCATTTAAAGGAATCGATCCCGTTGTTTGAGAAAAAGTATCATGTGACGTATAACGTGACTTTCTCAGAACAAAAACCGTACACCGATACCGTTGCTGCTGATAAAAACAACGATCCGTTTCGTGATAAAAACGGAGAACTGGTATTCCGTCCGGGTGGTCATGGTGCATTGATTGAAAACCTGAATGATTTGAATGGCGATATTATTTTCATTAAAAATATAGATAATGTGGTTCCTGATTCTTTAAAGGAGAGTACCATTACCTATAAAAAAGTTATTGCAGGTATGCTGGTCAACCTTCAAAAACAATGTTTCGGTTATTTGAATGAATTAGAGAATGAATCGATTTCGAAAGCCAAGTTGGCAATTATGGCTAAGTTCTGTGAAGTCAGACTCAATAATCATCATCCTGATTTGACCTCACTGAGTGAAATTGAATTAAGAAAATACCTTTTTACAAAATTAAATCGTCCGATACGAGTTTGTGGCATGGTAAAAAATGTGGGAGAACCCGGAGGAGGCCCATTCCTGACTGTGAATGCAGATGGAACAGTTTCTCCTCAAATCCTTGAAAGTTCTCAGATTGATATGACAAGTCAGGTCGATAAAGCCATGATGATGAACTCCACTCACTTCAATCCGGTTGATTTGGTTTGCGGAGTGAAAGATTATCTGGGTAGAAAATTTGATTTAATTCAACATGTAGATAAAAAAACAGGCTTTATTTCTTTGAAATCGAAAAACGGAAAGGAATTGAAAGCCCTTGAACTTCCAGGACTCTGGAATGGTGCAATGAGCGATTGGAATACTATTTTCGTTGAAGTTCCTATCGATACATTTAATCCGGTGAAAACTGTAAACGATTTGATACGGCCACAACATCAATAAAAGATTGATCTACGAATCGATTTAATTCTTTGAAAGTGGTTTAATTTAAATATCAGCTGAATTTAAATAAAAAAAGAGATAAGCTCAAACTTATCTCTTTTTTTATTCGAAAGATCTTAATTCAACACTTCCGCTTTTAGTACTCTAATATCCAATACCGGTCTGTCATGAGGACCGGTTTTAGCATTTGAGATTTTTGTCACGATATCCAACCCTTCGGTCACTTCACCGAAAACGGTATACGCACCATCCAAATGTGGTGTTCCACCTATTGATTTATAGTCCCTACGTTGTTGTTGAGTGAACTTGTAGGAAGTGTTTTTTTCTAATTGAACCTTTACAACCTCCAAAATAGAATCCCTTAAGGCATTCAGTTTAGATTGATTGCGTTCAGAACGGTATTTTTTTACTTCCCCTTGTTTCGTTTTTACAATTCCCTGAAACAAATTCTCTTCCAGCTTTAGTTTGTTATTTGTTTCGAGGCTGTCCAATCCATTATCTGAAAACAGTTTTCCTTCAACAATATAAAATTGACAACCCGAAGAGGCTTTTAATGGATTAACGTTGTCACCTTCACGTGCTGCCGACAATGCACCTCGCTTATGATAATACTTCGGATAAATAAATTCGGCAGGGATGGTATAACCCACATCCCCGGACCCTAAAGAAGCTCCGGCTTTCGCTGTTTTTGAACCCGGATCACCTGCCTGAATCATAAATCCAGAGATCACCCGGTGAAATAATACTCCATTATAAAACCCGTTATTGACCAACTTCACAAAATTATCATGATGTTTTATTGTCTCAGCATACAATTTTACGGTAATATCTCCATAGGTAGTTTCAAACCGAACAATCGTTTCCTTATTTTTTTGACCGACGCATGATTCAGACAGAATTAAAATTAAAGCCAGAATTATAAAAATACTTTTTTGCATTTTACCTGAAGATTATATTTATTATTCAATCATGTTTATTAAAGTCCGGCAAATGTACTGAAAATTTCAGCTTTCATAAAAGAATAATTGTAATATTACTAAAATGCTAATTCCCACACATTAATTTTATATGATTATCCGCAAAAGATGTTAAACCATCAACAGATTAATTCTGTTCTTTTAAGTTGGGTTACCGGATTTTATTCAGAAAAAAAAGCGGATCATTATTTTTTTATTATATTTGTATTCCGAATACATCTCTGACTTTGAATGGTTTTGGATTGGTTTTGGATTGGTTTTGGATGCGTAGCTATTCTGATATATCAGTCACTTATCAGTCACTTATTCCCCATTTATATGCCATATATCTATAAAGGTATATGGCATATATTTTGGAACTAAATGAAAGAATTATAGATCCCAAAACCAATCCAAAACCAATCCAAAACTCATTGAAAACCCATCGAAGAATAATAACTAAATGAGATTTAAACAATATTCATGCGAATTAGAATTAAAAAGTAGTAGAAGTCCGAATATAAAAATAATAATTTTTTTTCAGTGAAACAGTTTTTTGATTTGTCGCCTTTGCGGATAATCATTTAATTTATAATAGTACTAAAGCTAAAGAGTTATTTTTCAGCAATGAACGGTACTATTGAATTTCTTTACCTTACCGGCAGATCGTTTTTTTCGATAGGCATCATTTTGTCATAACGTCTCCCGGCATTCGGGATCTGCAGTTCCGATTCGGGAATGTGTGAATCAACAAAGAAATTAACTGCATAAAAAAAAAGGGGTTTTCTTTGCAATTAAAAAAAAATATTTTATTTTTGTAACGCATTGTGTGGGTCATTTTACGCCCCCTTCTTTCATACTACTCCCCGTTTTTCATCCCCTTGTTTCCATTATTTTACTTTCATCAAATCAAATCTTTTAAAATTCAATCGTTAACCTTCGGATCTCCTTCACTACCCATTCTCATCCCATTTACTGGTAATACTTACATAAAACTTAGATAACATTTAGATAATACTTATTTATTTAGATAAGTATTATGGTTATTTTATGGTTGTTGTACGTAAATTTTCTCCTAAAAGGGGATGAGAATGGGTAGTGAATGGGAAGTAAGTCGGTAGTGGGTAGAAAGGAGTCGGTAGTGGGTGGTGAGACTATTCAAAAAAGTGTGGCATTGTATTTTGATTGTTGATTTGCAAAAATATTTATTTGCCACGAAAGGACAAAATAAAAACTGATAAATGAATAATTTGAAAGATATTATGCCACGAACATACTAAAACTCAAAAATAATTAAGTTTAATATCCTGAATATCTTCACTTTTCCAATAAATCGGAATCTTAGATGTGAATTATTATGTATAATGACTTCATGGGAGGGACAGATCGTTTCATAAGAGCCCCTTATTCCGCCCGCGGAACAAAAACTGGAAGAAACAAACGGTATGCGGGACAAATAGTAAATAGTAAATGAATAAATAGTAAATGTTTCTGGTGATTCACAGATACATTCTGAGGGCCTATATCTTATCTTCCATATCTATTTTGACTGTGATTTCTTCTTTATCCCGCAATAGAACTAATTTCAAGGGAGCTCTCGAAGGGGTTTCGAATACCTTACGGATTTCAGTCATGGGGAGTTCGAAGGCACGGATGCCATTGATTTCGAGGATACGGTCGCCTTTTTTTACTCCGGCAGTTTCGGCAGGAGAATTCTTCCAGACATCCAATACTTCGGACAGGGTGATAAGCGGTGTGATTTGCACAATTTCAATTCCGGCAACGTTGTACGTATAACGTCTGTTGAAATTGTTGTTGGGCTTAAAGTAGAATTTATGATCCGCGTAATCGATGAACATGTTGAACCGGCTGAGCAGCTGGCTACCAATGGTACCATCTCTTTTTGAAATGGCGATAATGCCGTTGATGGTGGATGAATCGGGAAAAGAAACAATGGGTTTTTTCAGGCAGAATTCACCGAAACAGATCTCGGGGATATGACCGTATTTGCCGGTAATGATTCCGTTCAGGCCTTCTCCGATGGTGCCCTGTATCCATTTTTTAGGCAAATGGACCGACTCCTTGGTTGAAGTCTGAAACCAGGCATTCAGTTCGGCACCGGTATCGAGGAGCATTTTCACCTTTTTGCGGGTGCTGTCGGATTGCAACACCGATAACTCGACAAACATTTTCTGTGATTCGATGGTCAGGGGCAATACTCCGTAGCCCTTGGGTGTACCGAGTGATTTCGAATCGTAAAAACGGAGCCGTTTGTGGGTATAATCAATTTCGATGGCATATTGTTGAAAGAAATCGACTCCGATCAGACCGTTTATTTTTGTACCGGTATGCTTCGACAGATTGAAGACATCGTTTTTCAACACGTAGACCGTTTTAGAGGTCACCTTTAACTTCCCTATTTTGATGGTATTCGAATTGCTGGTGTAGGCTTCCAGGTGATCACCGCCCCCCAGACCCATCAATTCTTTCATATCCGAGTAATTTAAAGTTATCTGATCACCGGTCATCAGTTCGGTAATGATGGTATTGCGGATGCCCGAATCAAGTATAAGATTCAGATCGGAGGAATCATTAATCCGTACTTTAATGATGACGTAACTCCCCACCAGTTCGAAAGGAATGGATCCGATTTTTTTTGGTTTGTCGGTTGCCAAAATGCCGGACACAAGAATATACAAGAATGCAAGGATAATAGCTCTTCTCATAATGATTTAAGGTATAGATTTATATCACATTCTGCTTTTTAAACCAGTCAATGGCTTGTTTTACAGCAATTTTTACATCCGTTTGCGGAAGTTTCAACGTCGTGGAAGCCTTTGTGTTGCTATAATACTCACGAATCATCAACTGCCGCAGGTTCATGGTGCAAAGATCCGTCCGGATACCGAACCGGCGTACTGCATCACCCACCTTCCCCATCACATTCAATACGACATCCGGCAGCTCAATAAGCAGTTGCCTGTACCCACCCACCTGTTGCTGAAGGGTGTAATATTCCCTGAAAGACATATTTACACCCGAAGCCAGGTACCGTTCTCCGTTTTGACCCAGTATCAATGCATTGCACACTGCAACAGCCACACTCCGTACAGAAACAAAATTCTTCCCGCCCCCGGGGATCAACATAATTTTGCGTTTATACCCCATAATCAGCAATTTTCCCGAACTGGGCTTACTGTCATAATCACCCAACATGAAGGTGGGATTGATAATGATACAGTGTTGATTTGCCCGTGTTGACGCCTCCCGCATGATTTGCTCGGCTTTTACCTTGCTTTGCGCGTAAAAAGAATCTGTAAAAGGATATTCTATAGTAAAACATTCATCGGCAGGCTGTTGTTCACTTCCAAATCCAATTGTATTGGAAGAACTTATGTAAACAATCCGGTGTATATTTAAATCACTTGCAACTTTCAATACCTGCGCCACGCCATCCACATTTACCGTGTTGTACTCTTCGGGATGTAATAAATCGGTCTGAGTGACGGCAGCAATATGAATGATGGCTTCGCATCCCTGTGCAGCACGGTACAAAGATTGGTATTCTGTAAAATTTCCTTCGAATAGGGTTACCCGGCTTGCATCAAAATGGATGTGTTGTCGGCTACGAACTATACTATGAACAGCATGTTGTTTTTTTAGTAATTCCATCACCACATGATGTCCCAACAGTCCGTTTGCACCGGTAACTAAAACGTTCATTTTTTAGTATTTAATAAGTACTGTCACAAAAGTAGCATTTTTTTTATATAATTTATAGATCCTATAAAATAAGAATCATTTTAATAATCTGTATATTTGCAACCTGATAAAACTATTCCCTGAAAAAGATGGAGACAAAAGCAGTATTGATTACCGGTGCAAGTACTGGCATTGGATTGGCAGTAGCCATACAGTTAATGAATAAAGGGATCAAGGTATACGCAGCCTCCCGGCGTGGGGGTGAACATCAAAAGGCGGTAACCGGTCCGGGTGAAATCATCCATGTGAAAATGGATGTCAATGTCGAAGCAGAAATTAAATCGGTAGTCGACCGGATCATGTTGGATAACGACCGGTTGGATGCGTTGATTTGTAATGCGGGGAATGGTATTGCAGGTGCTGTGGAAGATACTTCCGCAGAAGAAGTGCACTATCAGTTTGAAACGAATTTTTTCGGGGTGGTCAAAACCATCAATGCCTGTCTGCCGGTGTTCCGGAAACAGGGGTACGGAAAGAT